>Ga0209902_100433_pt1 | contig 46630 bp, 42 predicted proteins | sample FECB27metaG_FD_188304 | JGI IMG/M metagenome (GOLD analysis project Ga0209902, IMG submission 188304) | Cyanobacterial communities from the Joint Genome Institute, California, USA - FECB-27 (SPAdes) (version 2) | ecosystem: Environmental > Aquatic > Thermal springs > Hot (42-90C) > Microbial mats...
CCCATGAAAGGGGTGCGAAGATGTCTGCGCTGTACGGTACGTATGCCCGGTCCGACCTCGCTTTTGAGCGGGGCGAGGGCGTGCGATTGTTCGCGCAGGACGGCACGCCCTACCTCGATTTCCACGCTGGCGTGGCGGTCAACGCGCTGGGCCACGGCGACCCGCATATGGTGGCGGCGCTGAAGGCGGCAGCCGAGAGGGTCTGGCACACCGCCAATACCTTCACCATTCCCGAACAGGAGCGGCTGGGCCAGCGGCTGGTCGAGAACACCTTTGCCGACGCGTGCTTCTTCACCAACTCGGGCACCGAGGCGGTGGAGTGCGCGGTCAAGACCGCCCGGCACTATTTTTGGGCCAAGGGCGAGAAGGATCGTTACGAGATCATCGCCTTCACCGGCTCCTTCCATGGCCGTACCATGGGCATGATCGCCGCTTCCGGCAACGAGCACTATCTCGAGGGCTTCGGCCCGCCGCTCGAAGGCTTCAAGCACCTGGCGCCGGGCGACCTGAAGGCCGTCGAAGCCGCCATCACCCCCAGAACCTGCGCCATCCTGATCGAGCCGGTGCAGGGCGAGGGCGGCGTCACCGCGATGACCGCCGAGTACATGCGAGGCCTCCGCGCGCTGTGCGACAAGCACGGCATGCTGCTGATCCTCGACGAAGTGCAGTGCGGCTATGGCCGGACCGGCAAGTTTTTCGCCTATGAGTGGAGCGGCATCGAGCCCGACATCATGGCTGTCGCCAAGGGCATCGGCGCCGGCTTCCCGCTCGGCGCCTGCCTCGCCAAGGGCGAAGTGGCCAAGTCGATGATCCCCGGCACCCACGGCTCGACCTATGGCGGCAACCCCCTGGCCTCGGCCATGGGCAACGCAGTGCTCGACCGCATGCTGGCGCCTGGCTTCTTCGATCACGTCGAGAAGATGGGCCAGCGCCTCAACTGGCACCTCCAGCAGCTGGCGCAGCGCTTCCCCAGCCAGGTACTCGAGCTACGCGGCAGGGGCCTGCTCGCTGGCATCCGCATCGCCTCGCCGGTCCGCGACGTAGCCGCCCGGCTGCGTGACGAGCACCACATGCTGGCCATGACCGCCAACGAGAACGTGCTGCGCCTGTTGCCGCCGCTGGTGGTGACCGAAGCCGATATCGAGGAGGCCATCGGCAAGCTCGCTGCGGTGTTCGAGGCCATCGAGGCCGAGGCCCCCGGCAAGGCGAGCGCCTGATCCCATTCACGGCACGCGATCTGAAGGGCGGGAGACAGCAGCTCCCGCTCGGCGCGTTCCGAAAAGGAGAGGTCCCGAAATGACCGCTACCCCACCTAGGCACTTTCTCAACCTCGACGATTTCGATGCCACGACGCTGCGCGGCATGCTGAACCAGGCCGTCGAACTCAAAGACCGACTGAAAAAGGGCGATCGACCGCAGCTCCTCAAGGACAAGGTGCTGGCGATGATCTTCGAGCGCCAATCCACCCGTACCCGCGTCAGCTTCGATGTCGGCATGCGCCAGCTCGGCGGCGAGACCATCTTTCTCACCGGCCAGGAAATGCAGCTGAGCCGCGAAGAAACCCTCGCCGACACCGCCAAGGTAATGTCGCGCTATGTCGATGCGATCATGATCCGCATCCTCACCCACCAGGATCTGCTCGATCTGGCCGAGGCCGCTACCGTGCCGGTGATCAACGGCCTGACCCGCCGCGCCCACCCGTGCCAGGTGATGGCCGACGTGATGACCTTTGAAGAGCACCGCGGCAACATCAAGGGCGCCAAGGTCGCCTGGGTCGGCGACAGCAATAACGTGCTGGCCAGCTGGGTGAATGCGGCTGAGCTGTTCGGCGCCGAACTCACCATCGCCGTGCCCGAGGAATATGCCCCGGAAAAGGACCTGCTCGCCGACATCAAGAAGGCCGGTCCCGCCGTCAAACTGATCGAGGATCCCCAGGAAGCCGTGCGCGGCGCCGACCTCATCATCACCGATACCTGGGTGTCGATGGGCGATACCGATGCAGCCGAGCGCCGCCGGGCCTTGAAACCCTACCAGGTGAATACCCAATTGATGGCCTTGGCCGAAAAGGATGCGCTGTTCATGCACTGCCTTCCGGCCCATCGCGGCGACGAGGTGACCGACGAGGTCATAGACGGGCCGCAATCGGTGGTCTTTGATGAAGCCGAAAATCGGCTTCACGCCCAGAAGGCGATCCTGTGCTGGGCACTGGGTCAGGACCGGCAGAACATCTAGCGTTCTGCGATACTGTTATGCGCGACACGAACCAGCGCGGGACCCCGATCCGATAGGACCGGGGTGTTCCCGCGAGATTGGATTATGGATGACTCAAACTGAGCTCAGCACCTACGGCCTCGATCGCCCGGAGTCGGGCGACGATGTCGTGGTGCCCTTCACCCTCGATGGACTCGACAGCCGGGGCCGCGTGGTCCGCCTCGGGCCGGCCCTCGATGCGATCCTCACGCGTCACAATTACCCCGCTCCGGTGGCGCGCCTGCTCGGCGAGGCCGTGGTGCTTGCCGCCCTCATCGGCTCGTCGCTGAAGTTCGAAGGGCGCTTTATCCTCCAGACCCAGACCGATGGGCCGGTGAACCTGATCGTCGTCGATCTCGACGCGCCAGATGGCCTGCGCGGCTATGCCCGCTTCGATGCCGACGCGGTGATGACGGCGATCGAGCGTGGTGAGACCAAACCGGGACAACTGCTCGGCAAGGGCCACCTCGCCATGACCGTCGACCAGGGCGTCCACATGGAGCGCTACCAGGGCATCGTGGCGCTCGAAGGCGGCACGCTCGAGGACGTGGCGCATGCCTATTTCCAGCAGTCCGAGCAGATCCCGACCCTGGTTCGCCTTGCCGTGGCCGAGCATTCGGTGCGCGGCGCCGGCGGCCCGCAATGGCGCGCCGGTGGCGCGCTGGTGCAGTTCCTGCCGCCGCATGGCCAGTCGGCAATGCCGGACCTGCCGGGCGACGGCAATTTCGACAACCCCGAGACTGCCGATCCGGATTTCGTCGAAGACGACAAGTGGACCACCACCCGGGCGTATCTCTCGACCGTTGGGGACGACGAGCTAGTCGATCCCGAGCTTTCTGCCGAGCGCCTGCTGTTCCGGCTGTTCAACGAGCCGGGCGTCCGCATCTTCGAGCCGATCGCGCTCGAGGAGCGCTGCACCTGCTCGGCTGAGCGGATCGAGGCCATGTTGCGCGATAACTTCTCGGCGGAAGAGCGCCAGGAGATGGTGGTCAATGGCGAGATCGAAGTGGTTTGCGAGTTCTGCTCGGCCGACTACCACTTCCAGCCGCACGAGTTCGACGAGCAGCACTCGCACCAGCACTGACAGCGATGCTGCCGGTTGATCGGAGTTCAGCAATGATCACCGGCACCATCGTCTACGATGCCAGCGACCTGAAACGGCTGGAGACGGCATTCGGGCAAGCAGCGCCGATGCCGCTCTGGCGCGGCGCACTGATCATGTGCGGTCTCGGCGCCGTCATCGGCCTCGGCGCAACCACCCTCATTGAGCGGCTGCTCGGCTCAGCCGACGCGCTGCTGGGTGGCGCCGCTCCCTGGGGTGCGCTGGTTGGCGTCGTGCTGGCAGTCAGCGCCGGTGCGTGGCGGCTCGGCAAGTCTGCTGCCAACCCGATCGTCGACAAGCCGCAGGCGGTCGAGATCGGCGTCGAGGGGATCAGGCTCTCGACGCCCAAAGCGGACAGCATGATGCGTTGGCCGCTGTTCACCGCAAAAACCATCCAGCCCGGCTTCGTGGCGCTTCGCACCGAGGACAACACCTGGGTGCTGCTCCGCCCGGAGTTCTTTGCCACCGCCGCTGATTTTGCGTCGGCAGTCCAGCTGGTGGACGCGCGCGTCAACTGATCGGTCGCCTCATTCGCTCGCCAGTGCCACCACCGGATCGAGCCGCGCCGCCGAGCGCGCCGGCATGAAGCCGAACAGCACCCCTATCAGGCTCGATGAGACGAACGCTGCGATGATCGTCGTTGGCGAGTAGATGAAGCTCAGCCCACTCACCAGCTTTTCGACACCGAAACCGATCCCCAGCGACAGCAGCACGCCGACCGTGCCGCCGATCAGGCAGACCAGCACCGCTTCGATCAGGAACTGCTGCAGGATATCGCCCTGCCGCGCCCCGACCGCCATCCGCACCCCGATCTCGCGGGTTCGCTCGCGCACCGACACCAGCATGATGTTCATCACCCCGATGCCGCCGACGATCAGCGAGATCACTGCAATCGCCGAGATCAGCAGCGTCAGCGTCTGCGAGGTCGACTGGATGGTCTCGCGGATGGTGTCGGTGTTCTGCAGGCTGAAATCCACCGTACCGTGTCGCTGCTCGAGCAGCGCCTGGATCTCCGCCTGCGCCTCGGTGACATCGGCGCTATCGGCGATGCGCACCGTAATGGTCGAGAGCCAGCTCTGCCCGAGAATCCGCGACATCGCCGTGGTGTAGGGCATCCAGATGCTGATCGAGTTCGACTGCGGGCCAAAGTTGTTGGTGCTCGCCGCCACCACGCCAATGATCCTCAGCGGCACGTTGCCGACGAGGATCACTTGCCCAACCGCATCCTCGCCATTGGTGAACAGCGTGTCGCGCGCGGTGGTGTCGATCACCGCTACCTGCGCCAGCGAACTGGTGCTGGCTTCATCGAACGCTGCCCCCTCGACGAAGCTGCGGTTGTTGACCCGGAAATACTCGGCGCCGACACCCTGGATCTGCGCGGCGGCGCTGATATTGCGGTATCGCGCCTGGCCGTTGCTCGACACTTGCGGCGTGACGCTGTCGGCATATTTCTCCGCCGCAATCGCCGCTGCATCGGCTGGCACCAGCGTGCGGATCGCATCGCGCCGCCGGTCTGCTGCATTGGTGCCGGGTTGGACGTTGATGGTGTTGGTGCCGATCGAGCTGATCCGGTCGAGCACCGTCTGCTGGCTGCCTTGACCCAGCGCCACCACCGACACCACCGAGGCGATGCCGATGATGATGCCGAGCATGGTGAGGAAGGTGCGCAGCCGGTGGCTCGACAGCGCCCGGAGCGCCATCTGGAAGGCCTCGCCCACCCGGTCGAGCGCTTCGCGCCAGCGCGGAATCCGCTTGATCGCCTCTTCTGCCTTCTGCACCGGCGCGGCCGCTTCGTCCTTGCGCCGATCGGCTATGACCACGCCGTCGCTCAGCTCCACCACCCGGTCGGCCTGCGCCGCGACAGTCGGATCGTGCGTCACAATGATGATGGTGTGGCCTTCGGCGTTCAGCTCCTTGAGCAGCGCCATCAATTCCTTGCCGCTCTTTGAATCGAGCGCCCCGGTCGGTTCGTCCGCGAGGATAATCTCGCCACCGTTGATCAGCGCCCGCGCCACGCTGACACGCTGCTGCTGGCCGCCGGACAGCGCGTTCGGCCGGTGCGTCAGGCGATCGCCGAGCCCCAGTCGTTCCAGCAACTGGTGCGCCCGGTCACGCCGCGCCTCCTTGCGGGCGCCGGCATAGATCGCCGGCACCTCGACATTCTCGAGCGCGTCGAGGTCGGCCAGCAGCTGATAGCGCTGGAAGATGAAGCCGAAATGCTCGCGCCTGAGTTCGGCCAGTTCATCCGGAGCCAGCCGGGCGATGTCGCGACCCGCGAGCCGGTATTCGCCGGTCCAGCCATTATCGAGGCAGCCGAGCACGTTCATCAGGGTGGATTTGCCTGATCCGGACTGGCCGATGATGGCAATCATCTCCCCAGCCTCGATGTCGAGGTCGATGTCCTTGAGCACCGTGATGCTCTCGGCGCCGATCGGGTATTCGCGGCGCAACCGCCGGATGGAAATCAGCGGTTCGGTCATCGCCTCAGCCTCCACGCCCAAACCCACCGACCGGCGGCCCGCCGCCGGTGAGGATGTTCCGGTTGCCGCCACCCTGGGCGTTGCCGCCGCGGCTCGTCGTGGGTGCCGCAGTGGCATTGACCACCAGGTCGCCCTCATTGAGGCCGTCCAGCACCTCGGCCGTCACGTTGTTGTTGAGCCCGATGGTGACCTGCTTCGGCTCGGCCGCCTGCTTCTGCTGGTCCCAGACCTGCAGCGTGTAGTGGCCGCCGCGGCCCTTGCGGCCCAGCACCGAGGCGGGGACTGTCAGTACGTCATCGGCCGATTTGAGCACGATGGTCACCTGCGCGGTCATCGAAATGCGCAGCTTGTGCCCGGGATTATCGACGTCGAACAAACCGTTGTAATAGACCGCCGTGCTCGATGAACTCGACGAGGTGTCGTCCGAGGCAATCGAGTCGGGTGCCGGCTCGATGGCGCGAAGAGTGGCGTTGATCCGGGTGTCGGGATCGCCGAGGATGGTGAAGTAGACCTGCTGTCCCGGCTCCACCCGCGGCACATCGGCCTCCGAGATTTCGGCCTTCACCACCATCTTGTCGAGGTTGGCGAGTTTGACGATGGTCGGCGAGGAATTGTTGGCATTGACCGACTGCCCGACCTCGACCGCCACCGCGACAACAGTGCCGTCGGACGGAGCGAGGATCTTGGTGCGGTCGAGATTGAGTTGCGCTGCCTCGACGTTGATCTCAGCCTGCTGAATCTGCGCATCGATCGCCTGCAACTGCCCTTCGGCCGTCTGCACTGCCAGTTGCGCCGCCTGCAGGTCGGCATCCGAGATCAGCTTCTGCGGGTTCAGCTTCTCGGCTCGTGCCAAAGCGGTCTTGGCTTGCCCCAGATTGGCGGTCTGGATGGTCTTCTGCGCCTGGGTATTGGCGAGCGACGCCTGTGCCGCCTTCACGGCATTTTCCTGGTTCAGCGAGTCGATCTCGGCGATGACATCGCCGGCCTTTACGTCGTCACCCAGTTGCACGTTGAGCGTCTTGATCCGGCCGGAAACCTCGGCGCCGACGCTGACCAGCGAGCTGGCCTGGATCACTCCAGAGGCGAGTACCGTCTCCTCGACGTTGCCACGCGCCACCGGCGTGGTCCGCGGCACCTCATCCTTGGCCGGGACACTGAACACCAGCCAGCCGGCGCCGCCCGCACCGAGCAGCACCACGAGGACAATCCACTTCAGCCACCGCTTCATCGCCGCACCTTCAGACCCAAATACCCACTGCACCCAAACTAGAGCGTGCCGGTCAACAAGTCGCATTAGGGCTTGGTAAGGTGGGTGAATTCTTCGCAAGGTCAGGCGAGTTCAGCCAACTGTCAGCTAGGCTTCGCTATCGTGAGTTATCGCGATCTGAGCTCAGGCGATGGAAATGTCGATGCCCAAATATACCGTCACGCTGTACGACTTCCTGGCCAAGCCACCCAACGTCAGCCTGCCGCAGGCCGTAGAGGCGCCCGAACCGATGGCGGCGGCGCGACAGTTGACCGATGAGCCGCTGGTGCTCAACGGTCATTTTGCCAACCTGGTCGCCGAGGTGACGCGCTTCGAGGGCAGCCAATTGGCCCAGCGGGTAATGTTCTACCGCAAACCCTGATCGAGGCGGTTGCGTGGTCTGCCGACTCTGCTAGCCTGCCTCTACCCTGCTGTTCGAGCAGGGGAATTCATTGAGGCATACTATGAAGAAGACCTATTCCAAGCCGCTGCTCGTCAAGCAGCAGAAGCTCTCCGCGATCACCGCGGAGCCGGAATCCAGCAAGCCGGTTACCTGATCCGAAGAGGCCGGAGCGTCGCTCCGGTCTCCTGACAACCGCTGGAACTGAGTTCTCGGGCTCAGCAAGTCCTGCTGATCCGTTGCCATCGCGCTTTGGGGGCGCGGATAGGGAATATCCATGAAGAAGACCTACACCAAGCCGGCTCTGGTCAAAGACCAGAAGCTGGCAACGATTACTGCCGGAGCAATTTCCAGCAAGGGCGGGGCGCCGTTGCCGCCGTGATCCGGGGCAACAGCGCCACCCAGGCGGGTCGAGTAAAAACTCGTCGCCGCAGGTGATTGCGCGGGGACCGGAGCGCTGCTCCGGTTTCCTTTTCATAACAGCGGGAAGGGAGTTTTCGGACTCTCACTGGTTCTGCTAGTCTAACCACATGGCGCTTTGGGGCGCGCGGATAGGGAAGAGTTATGAAGAAGACTTACACCAAGCCGGCTCTGGTCAAAGAGCAGAAGCTGACCACGATCACTGCTGTGTCCGTCAACAGCAAGGGCAACCCGCCGATTTGATCTGAGGCGCCGCCGCTATCGGCGACCTCGAGCGAGATTGCTCCTCGCCCGTCATTGCGCGGGGCCGGATCTCCGGCCCCGAGTCTTTTCTGATTTCGACTTCTGGTGTGCAGATGGATGCAGTGTATCGCCTTGGCGACGAAGTTTCGTTCGAACCCGTAGGTGAGGGGGCTGTCATTCTGTTGCTGGGCAGCGGCCAGCTCTATTCGTGCAACGACACCTCGCTGTCGTTCCTCCAGCACCTCGATGGCGTTCGCAACGTCGCGGCGGTAGCGCGCCGCATGGCCGAAGAGTTCGAAATCGACACCGCCACGCTCGCTGAGGATCTGCCTGAACTGATCGCCGAACTGGTGGATGAAGGCATCATCGTGCATGCCGCCTGAGATCTCAGGGCGGCGGCAGTCCGGGTCACTCAGCCGGTTGGCTTTCCGCCTGCGGCTCTGGATCAGTGCCCGAACGTTGCCGGCGCGCATTGCCGGGCGCGACTTCTCCGACATCCTCGCCGACGCTTCGTCCGTCCCCGCTAACAGTTGGCCGCACTTCCCGGTGTCGGACATTGCCCGCGCCGTCCGGCGCGCCGCCCGCTGGCCCATCCTGATGCGCAACAATCGCTGCCTTCGTACCGGCTTGGTGGGGTTCGCGGCGTTGCGCCGTTGCGGGTATGAGCCGCGGCTGCATTTTTCAGTCGACCCGCAGTCCATGGGCAGGCCAAGCCTCAGCGCTCATTGCTGGGTGACGCTCGACGGGGTCGAAATCATCAACGCCCGGATTCCCGGCCAGGTGCAGATTCACGTCCATGCAGCGCCGGCGATCGGGGCCGGCCCCAGGGGAGCCAGCGCTTGATCCAGAAATTCTTCGATCTGCAGGGCGCATCTTTGCGGGTGTCCGCGATATCCCCGGTACTGGTTGACTGCTTCGGCCGCATCTTCGCCGGCCGCTCGCGCCCCTTGCCGACCGCGCCGTTGGCCTATGGCCTCACCATTGCCTCAGGCGAGCCACTCGCCGTGCCGGAGGGAGCCGATCCATTCTACCAGGGTCCGGTTCTCGACGAGGGCGATGCCTGCTTCTGGCAAGCTCCTGAGGGGAGGGTGCTGGTATTCCCCGGCCTGATCTCGCTGATGCTCTCGGATAAGGCACGCGAGGCCACTATTATCGTGGCGCCCGGCGCCGAGGAGCGCATCGTCATGACCTGCGGGCAGCTGGCCTTGCAGGCGGCACTGTTGGCTGCCAACCAGTTCCTGGTGCATGCCGCCGGCCTGACGCTGCCGGATGGCCGCGTGGCGCTGATCTTTGGTCGCAGCGGTGCCGGCAAGACCACCTCGACCCTCGCCCTTGCGGCAGGCGGCCTCGGCCTCTGCTCCGACGATGCGATGGCGTGCAATGTCGCCGGGGAACGTCCCACCGCCTGGGGTATGCCGCGCAGCCTCAAGGTCCACCGCCATACCGTTCAGATGCTGCCCTGGGTGCAGCCCCTGCTGAGCGGCGACTGGAGCAGCGAGGATGAGCGGCCAGTGGCCCTTTCGGCGCTCCGCACCACTGTCAGCGTCGAGACTATCGCTGCCCGCGAGATCGCAGCGACCTTCGTGCTCGAGCGCAGCGGGGAGGTGACGAGCCGTTGCGAGCCGGTGAGCAAGGCCGAGGTGCTCACTCTTGCTGCGGCCGACAACGTTCGCTCCTCCCGTCTCGGCGTGCCCGAGGGTGAGCGCGAACTATTCAAGCGGCTCGGCGAACTGGTGCGAGCGGTGCCGGCCTACCGGTTGTCGGCCGGGTCTGATCCGACCGATCTCGCTCCTGTCATGTTGGCGGCGCTTGGCATCGAGAAGATCACCGCGTGACCCCCGCCGAGCTCGATAGACTGCTGTGCAGCCTGGCCGACCCCGACGCGCCGATTGCACCCGTGCCCGCGGAAGCGGTCGATCCGCTGCTCAGGCTGGCGCGCCAACACAACGTGCTGCCGGTGGTGACACGCAAGCTCACGCCGCGGCACAGCACCGCCGACCTCAAGGCAGCGCAGGGCGAACTCACGCTACTCGTCGGCCTGTCGATGCATCTGCGCGGCATCGCCGCCAAGCTTGATCGCACCATCGCCGACCGGCAACTCGAGGCGGTGATTGTCAAAGGTCCGGTCTTCGCGCGGCAGATCTATCCGGCGCCATCGGATCGTCCGTTCACCGATATCGACATCATGGTCGCGCCGTCGGCGCGCGCTCCGATCGGCGAGGTCCTGACCAACTTTGGCTACCAGCTCTTTCGCAAACCGCTGCTCGATCACACCGAGCAGAACCAGGAAGAAAAGTGGATCCAGCCCGACATGGATGCACTGCTGATCGAGGTGCACGGCAACCTGGTGCACTATCAGGGGCTGCGCCGTCGCATCAGTTTTGGCTATGCCGAGTACATGGCCAGCAGCCGGGGCAGCCTCGGCGCCGGCCTGCCGCAGTTCTTTGTCGCGGTGGTCCACGCCTCGCTTGGCCACAAATTCCACCAGCTTCGCCTGCTGGTCGATGTGCTGCAGGCCTTCCGGCACCTCGCTCCCGACGAAGTTGCCGCGCTGCCCGACATGTCGCGCCGGCTCGGACTCGCCCTCGAGGCGCGGCTCTGTCTCGAGTTGATCGCTGAGCTGTTCGACGCGCCGATCGCCGGTCTCACGGCCGGCCAGGTCGCCGGCGGCAATGTCAGTGGCCTCGCCAGTCGCCTTGTCGATGGCGCGGCGGTGCTGGCCGCGCCGAGTGCCTTCTTCTCCAAGGTGCGCCGTCACACCTTCCGCGGCTTGCAGCGCATCGTGCCGCGTGGCGCGGGGTGATTGGGCAACTCCCGTTCGAGCCACGCCGACCGCCCGCGCCTCACGCTAGATCTGGCTGAGCCCGTATTCGAGGTCCTTGATCAGGTCGTCCGCGTCCTCAAGCCCCACTGAGAGCCGGAGCAGGCCCGGGGTAATCCCCGATTCCAGCCGCACCTCTTCGGTGAACCGGGCATGTGTGGTGGTGCCCGGATGGGTGATCAGCGACTTGGCGTCGCCCAGGTTGTTCGAGATCAGGATCACCGCCAGCGAGTCCGACAGGGTGAACGCCGCTTCGCGTCCGCCCTTCACTTCGAACGCCACCAGGGTCGACCCGCTCTTCATCTGGCGCTTTGCCAGTTCGTACTGTGGGTGCGAGGGGTGGAACGGGTACGAGACGCGCTCGATCTTTGGATGGCTGGCAAGGAAGTCGGCCACCCTGGTGGCGCTCTCGGTCATCTGCCTGACGCGGATCGGCAGCGTCTCGACCCCCTTCAGCAGCACCCAGGCATTGAACGGCGACAGCGACGGTCCGGTCTGCCGCAGCAGGGTATGCACATCGCCCTCGATCAGTGCCTTCGAGCCGAGCACGATGCCGCCCAGCGCCCGGCCCTGGCCATCGATATGCTTGGTCGCCGAATAGGTGACGAGATCGGCGCCCAGCTGCAGCGGTTTCTGGAACAGCGCGGTAGCGAACACGTTGTCGACGATCAGCTTGGCACCATGCGCTTTGGCGATCTCGGCAACCGCGGCGATGTCGACCAGTTCGAGCGTCGGGTTGGTCGGCGTCTCGATGAAGATCACCTTGGTAGTCTTCTGCATCGCCCGGGCAAAGTTCTCCGGATCACGCCCGTCGACCAGCGTCGAGGGCACGCCGAACCGCGGCATCAGGTCTTCGACCACATAGCGACAGCCGCCGAACAGCGCCCGCGCTGCAACGATGTGGTCGCCGGCCCGCACCTGGCTCATCACCGCATTGGTGACTGCCGACATGCCGGTGGCGAAGGCCCGAGCCGCCTCCGCGCCCTCCAGCAGCGCCATCCGGTCCTGGAACATGTCCATCGTCGGGTTGGCGAAGCGCGAGTAGTTGTGCGCCGGCTTGTTGATCTTGTTGAGGAACAGGTCCTCGGCATATTGCGAACTCGGGTAGGAATAGCCCGAGTTCATGAAGATCGCTTCCGAGGTCTCTTTGAACTGGCTGCGCTGCGTGCCGCCATGCACCAGCATGGTGGACGGCGCCCGGTTCTTTTCGTTGCTCAGCGGATTCTTCGACTTCGACATATCCTTGCCTCGAAAACAAAAAAGCCGGCACGCGTGGGCGGCCGGCTCGAAGGTCCCTTTAGCGACTTGTTTTAGGTGGCTGCAATCAGACCGGCCAAATCACCACCATGCACCCGAGGCGTCACCGCAAAGGCGCATAGCGTGGATATACGACCCATGCCGTCTTGGCGTCAACGCCCTAGGTTGCTAGGGAGTTATCCACGTTGCGGGGTAGAGCATTGGATAGCGAGCTTTGGGCCAAGGGCGTGTTTCCCGCCCGTTTCATCGAGCGGCTGGCAGCGCGCGGCAATATCGTCAGCGATCGGCCGTTCGACGTTGACCAGGTGCAGCCGGCAAGCCTCGACCTGCGGCTGGGCAAGGTGGCCTATCGCATTCGCTCGAGCTTCCTGCCGGGCCCCGAACATACCGTCGCCGAACGCATAGAGAGGCTGAAGCTGCATGAGCTCGACCTGACCGGCAGCGCCGTGCTGGAGCGCGGTTGCGTCTACCTGGTGCCACTGCAGGAGAGCCTGAACCTGCCCGATACCGTGTCCGCCGGCGCCAACCCCAAGAGCTCCACGGGACGGCTCGACGTCTTCACCCGTGTTATTGGCGACCATGCTCGCGGCTTTGACACGCTGCCATCCGGGTACAAGGGGCCGCTCTATCTCGAGATCAGCCCGCGTACGTTCCCGGTGCGGGTCCGTGCCGGGTCGCGCCTCAGCCAGATGCGTTTCCGTGTCGGCGACAGCCGGCTGAGCCTGTTCGAGCACAAGTCGCTGCACAATGTCGAAACCCTGGTATTCGACGCAAATGCCGAGGTCGGCGAGGGTGTACTGCTGTCGATCGATTTGAAGGGCGCCGATCGCAATGGCCTGATCGGCTTCCGCTCCAAGCGCCATACCCCGGTCATCGACGTCGACATCAAGGACAATCTCGATGTGCTCGATTACTGGGAGCCGCTGATCAACCGCGGCGCCGATGAGTTCATCCTCGATCCTGACGAGTTTTACATCCTGGTGTCGCGCGAGAGCGTGCACGTGCCGCCGGCCTATGCCGCCGAGATGGTGCCGTTCGATCCGCTGGTTGGCGAGTTCCGCGTGCACTATGCCGGTTTCTTCGACCCCGGCTTCGGTCACTCGGCCGCTGGCGGCACCGGCAGCCGCGCCGTGCTCGAGGTGCGCAGCCGCGAGGTGCCGTTCCTGCTCGGCCACGGGCAGACCATTGGCCGGCTGATCTACGAGCGCCTCGCCGAGCCGCCCGATCGGCTCTACGGCACTGGCCTCGGTTCGAACTACCAGGCCCAGACGCTGAAACTGAGCAAACACTTCAAGCCGTTCGCGCTGTAGCGTCCAACGATCGCCAGTGTCCTGTGTACAACGCGCTCTGATCATTGTCGGGGCGCCAGCAGTGCGTGCGAGCGGTCGGGCGGCCCAATACTGATCCCGCAAATGTATTTGATGCGGCCGCCGACCTGCCTGCGGAGCAAGTCTGCCGGACCTGCGGTATCCCTCCCTTCGCCCCCACGGCGGGTCGGCTCCCGTGAATTATTTCAGTCATTTGCCGCTTCGTGCGGGTTCTCCACACGCGGCGCCGTAAATTCTCATTAAGGTTAAGTAATTCTCAACACGTTGCCGACAAGGTGGCGCAAGTTCGGGGTTTTCCCGACTTTGACCATACTTGGCTCATTTGAAGGTGGGTGGGGGCATGCGCCTGAAGGTTGCGGGTTGGGCCGGGGTGGCCGGAATCAATGCGGTCCTGCTGGGGACGGCGGTCGCTGCCGCCGCGGATCTGGACCACGTGGTCATTGAAGAGCCGGGCAACCCCTGGGTGGTAACCGTCGGCGCCGGCGTCGCCGGCTATGCGTTGCCAGGCGTCGTTGGAACCTATGTCGAGGTAGATGGCAGCCAGGTCGAGCAGCAGTCCGATGGGCTGGCACTTGGCGGTCTCGTTGGCATCAGTGCCTCGACCCAGTTGGGCGAGCAGGATGGCACCATCAGCTCGCTCGGCATTTCCGGCTTCATGTCGTTTGCTACCCGCAGCTCGGGCAGCACCATCACGTTGGGCAATGACAGTTCGCTGTTCATTCCCGGCATCACCACGCCGACAGGCACCATCGCGCTGACCACCGACCCGGCAGGCCCCACGGCGGGTGCCGTGATCAGCGGTACGGCCGACATGAACCAGGTAGCCGCCATCGTGTCCAATGCCGGTGGCGCCGAGAATGGCTACGGCGTCAACCCCGAGGACGCGGGCGACGGCTTCTCCTATGTGGGCATCGGAACCTTTGCCGGGGCACCGAATCTGGCCTACGCTTTCGGCGCGATCGCCGATGCAACCGGCGGCGTGTTCCTTGCCGTCGGCGACCTCGAGGGCTGGACGGTAACCACCGACGTTACCCACGATCTCATCTACACCGGCGGCGACGTAACCTTCGCCCTCACCAAGGCGCCGCAGGCCGGCGAGCCTGCCATCACCGGCTATGCCGGTCCGAGTTATCGTTTCCTGGGGCAGGGTATCAGCACTGAAATCTCGGTCGACGTGGCCGAGCTCCAGCCCACGGCTCCCACCAACTTCGCCTATCCGCTCTACACCCAGACCACCGATGAGACGCTGGACACGCACTACATCGGCGGCATCGTCGGCGGCAACATCACCATGCCGGTCGCCGAGACTGCCAGTCTTACCCTCGGTCTCGAGGGTGGCGCCTATGCCATGCTGACCAGCTACGACGTGACCGAGACCTATGCGGTTTCCGGCGGCGTGCCGTCCGCCGTCAACGCATCGGTAGAGAACGCCATCGAGATGGGCGACGACAGCGGCTTCGCCTACGCGGTGCGCACACAGGCCACTTACACCACGGCCGTCAGCGACGCGATGCAGCTCAACTTCGGTCTCGGTGGTGAGTACCTGTCGCGCGTCGCTACCATCGGGCGCGATCCAGCCGCGATCGCCAGCGCAGTGTCTGACCCGGTCGCCGGAGACGACGCCACCTATACCGGGCCTCACGATAACCGCGGCGGCAGCTTCCTGAGCTTTGGCGACATGTGGTCGTTCACCCTGACCGCCGGTATTACCGGACAGTTCTGATCACCGGATGGGATCAACAAGCAAACGGGCGGCAATGCGCCGCCCGTTTGCTTGTTGCCGTAGGCACGAAGAACGCGCCGATTATTCCTGCGTGATGATTGCGATCTGGCCGACGCCGACCTGGCTGATCACCGCGGTGTTGCCGACGCCCTTCTGATCGATGATCGAGAGCTGCCAGCTACCATCCTGGATGCTCACCGCCTCGTTGAAGTCGCCCTTCTGGCTGATGCTCGAAGCCTGCAAGGCGCCCCACTGCTCGGTGTGGGCGAAGTTGGCAAGGCCATTCTGCTTGGTGCGTGCTGCCTGGAAGCCGGGGAAGCCGACCTGCAGGGTGTTCGAATAGTTCGCCGCACCCTTCTGGCTGGTTACTGCGATCTGGGCGTTGCCTCCAAAGGGGCCCGTCTGGGTGATATAGGCGGTGTTGATGCCCCAGGCGAAGGCGGAGCTGGTGGCGAGAAGCACGGCGGCGGCAGAAAGAACTACGCGATACATTCTTTATTCTCCTGAGAATGAAAGTCGCTTTGAAATAAACAGCAACCGAAGCGCTCGCCGCTGTCGTCAACGAAGGAACCTCAGGAGGAAGATTTCGACAAGAAAGTTATCGTAGTCACGGGGTGAGATAGGTAGCAACACAATCGACGTGTTTACCAATCGAGCGCGCGCGATGGATCAGTGCAATGTGTTACTTGAGTGCATCAGCCATCATCTGAGGAGGGTGAGGTCGGGATGTTTCATCGCAACGGTGAGTATGTCCCGGCAACCTGGTATGAATGTACTGCGCGGCGCATCACCGCCACTAACGGGCCATGGATGGCCCTTCCGGTCGGCTCGGAGGCGTCCCGGTCCGCGCCTTCCGACGTGATCTCGCACGCCGATGCACTCTGCGCCTGGCGGCCGGTAACCATCCCTATGGTATACATGCGGTAAACGGCACAAGCCGGGCTAAAGCTGGCGGTGAGCTCGAGGATGGACTGCGGCGGCGGCGATTGCGCCGGAACTCAGCATAATCGGGACGTCAACGTCTTGCGGCAGGAGCGGGCGAGTTGCCTTCTCGGCGCTTGTGACAAGAGTACAAACGCATGGGCTTTGCGCAGAACAGTCTCACCAGCTGCATCTATGACATGGCGCTGGGCCGTTCGAACTGGAACACTATCCTCGATATCCTCTCGGCGACGTTTGCCGGCTGCATTGTCACCGTGTCGGCGGACAATGTCGCAACCGGCACGAACCTCGCCTTTGCTTCCCGCGGGTTGGCGCCGGCGGCTGTCGCCAGCTACGTTTCCACCTATGCAGCGCTCAATCCGATCCTGCCGGCGACTGCCTTGCTCGCTGTAAACCAGGTGTTCCATGACAACCACCTGCTCGATCGCACCGCGGCGGCTGGAACGCCGTTCAACCAGTGGGTGACGCGGCTGGGAGATTTCGCGGCGTCGTCGGGCGTGGTTCTGCTGCGTACAGGTACCCGCCAGCTTACCCTCGAGGTGCGTTACTCGGCGCAGCGCCAGGCTGAGCTGCGGCCTGTTATTGCCAGCGTCCTGTCGGAAGCCGCGCAACATTTCGAACGTGCTTTCGAGATTGCCAGTCGTACGCGCTTCTCTGGCAATAGCGGCTACCTGGAGGGGATAGTCGCCGACCTGCCGTTCAGCGTGTTCTTCGTTTCCGAGGACATGCGGATCCACTACGCCAACTTTCATGGCGAGGCCCTGCGCCGCCAGCAGGGCAGTCCGTTCGGCAGCGCCGATGGCATCCTGCGCGCCGCCGACGAGCAAGCCGATAGCCAGTTGCGCACGCTGGTACAACGCGTGACCACTTCCAAGCGCACGCCGACCTCGGTCCAGCAGATTGCGCTGGGGGGAGTGGACGAGCGCTATTTCGCCATCGCGCGGTTGGCCGTGCGCGGCAATCAGCATTACCAGTTGCACGACGCGGTCCTCGACTCCGGGCCCCTGGTGATGCTCATCATCCACGGTAGCCTCGAGATGTCCTCGTTGCCTACTGATCTGCTGTGGCGGGCGTTCTCCTTCACCGATTCCGAGGCGCGCCTGGCCGAGGCGCTGCTCAATGGTGCCACGCTGGCGGATTTCGCCAGGGAGCGCGAAGTATCGAAGCAAACTCTGCGCAATCAGCTCGTCGGGGTCATGCGCAAGACCGGCACCCGGCGGCAGTCCGAATTGGTATCGCTGCTGACTCGCCTCGCGCTCACTTGCCTCTAGGCTGGGCCCGCCGCAGCGGCTCACCAGGTGGCAACTCGATGTCGTCGATGAAGCAATAGCGCCAGTACTCGCCGATCTCGTATGACTGAATCACCGGATGGCCCGTCGCATGGAAGTGCCGGCGGGCGTGACGGTTGGGCGATTCATCGCAGCAGCCGACATGGCCGCAGACGAGGCACACCCTCAGGTGCACCCACTCGTCGCCGCGCGCCACGCACTCGGGACAGCTGTCGGTCGAATTCGGAACGACATCGCGGATCAACGCGTCATGGGCGCAACGCCCGACCTCATCGAACGACATGGGGCTGCTCCGTTGTCGCCTGTCGGCTGAGCCGCAGGGGCAGCACAACGCGGAACTCGGTCCGTCCGGGGTGCGAAGTGAAGCTGATGCGCCCGCGATGCCGGTTGACCACGATATTGTGCGCGATGTGGAGCCCGAGGCCGGTGCCGACGCCCTGCGCCTTGGTGGTGAAGAACGGCTCGAAGATGCGCCGTCCGACCTCTTCGGGGATGCCGGGCCCGCTATCGGCGATCAGCACCTCGACCTCCTCGCCCAGCCGTCGTGCCCCGACGTCGAGCCGCCCTTCGCCGCCCATCGCCTGCACCGCATTGTCGATCAGGTTGGTCCACACCTGGTTGAGCTCCCCGGCATAGGCCTCGATGCGCGGCAGCGCCGGCTCGTACATTCGCGTCACCGCCACCCCGTGTTTCAGCTTGTGGTTGAGGATCATCAGGGTGTCGTCGAGGCTCATGGCGATATCGACATCCTGCACCGGCGCCTGGTCGAGATAGGCATAGGCCTTCACCGAGCGGACGATGCCCGAGATCGCCTTGGACGCAACCTCGATCTCCTCCATCAACTGCTGTGCCGCGAGGCCCCGCCCCAGCCATTGCAGCACCGGGTCGACATGATCAGGTGCAAAGGTGGTCAGCACCGGTTCGAGCCGCTCTTCCGACCAGCCATAGGCCGCCATTGCCGGGGCGATCTCCCAGGGCTCGGCGACACCGAGCGCTTCGAGCCGCTGGCTCAGCCGCGACTCGATCCGCCGGGCCTCGGCGTCCGAGCAACGGGTGGCGCGGCAATCGGCAATGCTGCGTTCGAGCTCGGCCAACCCCTGCCGCTCCTCGGGCGTCATCTCCAGCATGCTGAGCTCGACCGTTCGGCGCCGCCACCCCTCGAACGCCTCGCTGAGATAGCCGGTCGAGCGCTGGATCGCGGCCGCCGGATTGTTCAGCTCATGCGCGAGGCCGGCTGCCAGCGTGCCGAGGGCGGCCAGCTTGTCCGATTGCACCAGTGAGGCCTCGGTGCTCCTGAGCCGCGAGGTCACCGTGCGCAGCAGTGTCGCTGCCGCCTCCGGTCGCAGCGCCAGCAACTGCCGGAACGCCTCGGAGCCGATCGCCAGCAACTGGCTCGGCTCAGTGGCGCGTACCGAGGCCGTACGTGCTGCCTGCTCCAGCAGCGACATCTCGCCGAGGAACTCGCCCGACCCTCGTGTTGCCAGCGTCACCTCGTGCTCGCCATCCGCCTTGGTCACCTCCACGGCGCCGCTGAGGATGATGTAAAGCGACCCGCCTTGCTCGCCCTCACGAATGAACACCTCGCCGGGCCCGACATTCACACGCTGGCCGGCCTGCCAGAGTTCGCTCGCCTCGGCGTCGCTCAGCTCGGCAAAGATCGGCACCTGACGGATCAAGGCGGTGGGGTCCACATCGGTGGCGATCCCAGACATGGAGTCAGCCACCACTTGCCGGCGGCCGCTGCGCCGGGGCAGGGCCGCGCAGATGCTGGTGTACGAACGTCACTGCCATCGCCCCTTCGCCAACCGCCGAGGCGATGCGCTTGGTCGATTGCCGCCGCACATCACCGGCAACGAAAATCCCCGGCACGCTGGTTTCCAGCCAGAACGGCTCGCGTTCCGCCAACCAGCCTTCGGGCTTGCGCCCCGCCTCACGCAGCAGATCGGGACCGGAGAGGATAAATCCCTGCGCATCGAGCTGCAGCTTGTCCTTCAGCCAGTCGGTGCGCGGCGAAGCGCCGATGAACACGAACACCGCCCGCGCCTGCACCTCGGTCACGCTGCCGCTGACGCTGTCGAGCACCGCCACTTTCTCGAGGCTTGCCTCGCCGATCAGCGCGCTGATCGAGGCGCCGGTCTGTACCGCCACGTTCTCGGCCTCATCGATCCGCTCGATCAGGTATTGCGACATGCTGTCGGCGAGCGATTTGCCGCGCACCAGCAGGGTTACCGAGCGGGCGTAGCGGGCAAGATGCAGGGCCGCCTGGCCGGCGGAGTTGCCGGCGCCGACGACGAAGACGTCCTGTCCGGCTGTGCCCATCGCCTCGGTCATTGCCGCGCCGTAGTAGAGCCCGGCGCCCGACAGCCGTTCCGCCCCGGGCACGTCGAGCAGGCGGTACGACACGCCAGTCGCGACGATCAGCGCCTGCGCCGCGACCTTGTTGCCGTTGTTCAGCGTCAGGATGTGGTAGCCGTCCTGTGTTTCGAGGCCCAGCGCCTCCACCGGGGTGAGGATCTCCGCCCCGAAACGCCGGGCCTGCTGTACGCCGCGACGCGTCAGGTCGGCGCCGCTGAGCCCCACCGGAAAGCCGAGATAGTTCTCGATGCGCGAACTGGTGCCGGCCTGCCCGCCGGGCGCCTCGCGTTCGATCAGTAAGGTCCTCAGGCCTTCCGAGGCGCCATAGACGGCCGCAGCAAGGCCGGCCGGCCCGGTGCCGACCACCACCAGGTCATAGGTTTCGGCCACCGCATGGGTGTGGAGCCCGACCTTTTCGGCCAGCGCGGCGATGGTCGGACGCGACAGGGCGGTGCCGTCGGCGAGGATCACCAGCGGTAGCGGCTCGGCCGCGGCGCCTGCCAGCTCGCGCAGCGTTACCGCCTCGGCGTCGGTTTCGATATCGAGCCAGCGATAGGGCACCAGGTTGCGGGCGAGGAAATCGCGCACCCGGTGTCCGTCGGCCAGCCAGCGATGGCCGACCACCCGCACCCCCTCGAACACCGGCTGGTAATTGGCCCGCCAGTCGTCGAGCAGGTCGTCCAGCACCGGATAGAGCTGCTCTTCAGGCGGGTGCCATGGCTTCATCAGGTAGTGGTCGAGCTTCACCTCGTTGATCGCCCGGATCGCCGCGTCGGTATCGGCATAGGCGGTGAGCAGCACGCGCCGCGCCTCGGGATAGAGCTCCATCGCCTTGGCGAGGAACTCTACGCCGCTCATCCCGGGCATCCGTTGGTCGGCGATGAACAGCGCGATCACCCGGTTTGCGAGCTTGAGCTCTCCCAGCACCTCCAGCGCTTCCGCCCCGGAAGCGGCGCGCTCTATATCGTAGCTCGCCGCATAGTGGCGCCTGAGGTCGCGCGTCACCGCGGCGAGAACCGAGGGTTCGTCGTCGACCGCAAGGATCACCGGCTTTTCCATCGGCTAGGCCTGCAGGATCTGGGGCAGGGCGGCTGCCGGCGGCGGCAGCCTGATTTCGTCGCGAAGGCTCGCCGCTTCCTCGCGTGCCTCAGCGGCAGCCGCACGCTTGCCCAGCGCGTCGGCAACATCGCCCAACACGCTCAACGCATTGGCGAGATAGGGTTTCAGATCCATGCGGCGGAAATAGGCGATGGCCGAGCCGATGGCCTCACGCGCCTCGCCCGCCCGGTTGAGCCGCAGAAGTGCCCGCGAGAACGGCATCGCCAGCGCTGCGACGACGAAGTCGTCATCGGTCGAGCGGGCGCTGTCGATGGCGCTGCGCAGCTTGTCGACTGAATCCGTCGCGCCCTTCTCGAACTCGGCTTCGGCCACGCCGGCACGGATCAGGTTGATGTAGTAGTCCATGCCCACCGCGTCGGCGAGCTTCAGCGAGCGCCGGAACTGCACCAGCGCATCATCGATGTTGCGCTTGTCGAGCTCGCCGCGGCCGACGCCGAAATAGCCGGCACAGGCGCATTCGAGCCCGTTGGCCGACATCGCGAGGTCGGCGCCGAGATGGGCGTGTTCCAGTCCCTTCTCGATATCGCCCATGTCGTAATAGGCCATGCCGGCGCCGATATGCACGTCGGCCCGCTTCACCGGCGAACCGATGCTGGGGATCAGCGCCAATGCCTCCTCGACCAATGCACTGGCCTCATCGAACTGGCCAAGCCGGGCCAGTGCGATCGCCCGATAGGTCAGGGCGTGGCCGAGGATATCCGGCGCATCCTGCCGGCGCGCCATTTCGATCACTTCGGCGAGCTTTTCTTCGCCCGAGCGAGCATCCCGCTCCACCAGCGACCAGGTGGCGATGAACAGCGGCAGCAGCAGCACCTGGTCGTCGCCGGTCTCGGCGGCGAGCGCCTGCGCCTCCTCGAGATAGGGGAAGCCGCGCGACGGGAAGCCGGTGACCATGTGGACATTGCCCATCCACGACAGCGCCAGGCCCAGCCGGCGCTTGTCGCCCAACTCCCGGGCGATCTGCACCGCCTTCTCGATCTTCTCCAGCATGCCGTCATACTGGCCGCGCCGATTGCGCACCCAGGCCCACTCGAGCGCCGCGTCGATCAGGTCGGCCGGCATGGCCGCAGGCATCTTCTCCAGTGTCGTGAGTATTCGGTCTCGGTGTTCGAGCTCTTCGCGCACCGCGTAGACCCGTCGCGCATTGTCGGCGGCAATCCGCGCGTACTGCAACGTCCGCTCGAGATCGCCGGCCTCTTCGAAATGGTGCGCCAGCATGGCGGCGAACTCGTCGCGACGCTCGGCGAACAGCGTCTCCAGCGCCGAGCCGCAGCGCGCATGCAGGTCCTTGCGACGTGAGCGCAGCAGCAGGTCGTAGGCTGCCTCGCAGGTCAGCGCGTGCTTGAAGATGTACTCCCGTTCCGGATCGCGCGCCTTTTCGCGCACCAGTTGCTCGTAACTCAGCGTCGCGAGGTGCGGTTCGATATGCTCGATCCGCTCTGGGCCTGGTCCGTTCTGCAGCACCGATTCCAGCACCCGGTGCTGGAACACCCGCCCGATCACCGCAGCCGTCTGCGCCACCCGCTTGGTGGTGTCGGGCAGCCGATCGATGCGGGCGCTGAGCACGCCCGCCAGCGTGTCCGGGATGGTCGCCTCGAGGATCGCCCGGGTGGCCCGCCAGTGTTCGCCCTCGCGCACCACCTGGCCGCCGTCGATCAGCGAGCGCAGCACCTCCTCGAGATAGAACGGGTTGCCCTCGGAGCGCTCGAGGATCTGCGCCCGGATGCTCTCTGGCAGGTCTTCAATATGGAGCAGGTTCCCGAGCAACTGGCTCGACCCCTCGACATCGAGCGGCTCGAGGTCAATGCGCGAAAAACTGCTGCCGAGGCTCGCCTGCAGCCGATCCAGCAGCTGCCAGCTGGCCGCTTTCCTGTCAGGCCTGAGGATCGTCACCAGCATGATCGGCTCGAACGCCGCCAGCGTCGCCACCTGGGCGATCAGTTCCAGTGTCGCCGTGTCCGACCAGTGCAGGTCGTCCATCACCATCACATAGGGGGTCATGCCGCTGTCGGCGTGCATCACCGTCTTGATGGCGTTGACGATCGCTGCCGCGACGCCGTTGACCACCGTCTCGCCCGACATGGCGCGCAGCGCCATGCGGCTCTGATCCCCTTCCACGGCGATCATCGTTTCGTAGAACGGGATATCGCTCGACTTCAGCCCCAGCCGTTCGACCCATGCGGCGATCTTGTCGCGCACGGCCGGCGCTGCATCCATGTTGTCGGCGCCGACGATGACCCGACCCAGCTGTCGCCACGGATAGTAGGGCACCGACTGGCCGTAGGAGATCGCCCGCGATTCCCGCCAGATCGGCCGCGGTTCGGGCAGGGCGTCGCGCAGGTGCTTCAACTCGGCGATCAGCCGCGATTTGCCGAGGCCGGCTTCGCCGATCACCGCCACCACCGAGCCGATGCCCATGGTGAGCTCACTCAACTGGTCGCGCAGCAGCCCGATCTCACGGTCTCGCCCCACCAGCGGCGACGACAGCCCTTCGAGCCCCCGTGTCGCCTCGGGCACCGCCTTGATGCCGGTGACCTCGTAGCACTCGACCGCCTCGCTTTTGCCCTTCATTTCGATCCGGCCGCGCGGCCGGAAGTCGAACAGCGCATGCACCAGCTTGTAGGTATCGGCGCTGATCAGCACGGTGCCCGGTTCGGCCGCCGACTGCAGCCGCGCCGCGATATTGGCGGCGTCGCCGAGCGCCGTGTACTCGGTCCGGATCGCGTCGCCGACGAACGCCAGCACCGCCATACCGGTATTGATCCCGACCCTCAGATCGAAATCGACCCCGTGCTGCTGCCTGATGCCCGTGGCGTAGCGCATTGCTGCGTCCTGCATTTCGAGTGCGGCGCGCACCGCCCGTTCGGCATCGTCTTCATGTGCGATGGGCGCGCCGAACAATGCCAACACCGCGTCGCCCATCAGCCGCGAGACCGTGCCGCCATAGTGCGAGACCGCCGCATTCATGAAGGCGAAGGCGCCATTCATGATGCCGGCCCAATCCTCGGGGTCCATCTGCTCGGCAATGGTGGTGGAGCGCGCCACGTCAGCAAACAGCACCGTCGCAAAACGGCGTTCGCCTTCGACGGGCCGGGCAACTTCGAGCGCATTACCGCAGTTGGCGCAAAACTTAGCCGCGTCCGGGTTATTGAAACCGCACTTGAGACACGTCTGCATCGCCATCTCTCGATGGACCTGCCGATCGGACATTAGCCCGTTCGGCCGCAAGTCCTGTCGTCTATCTTACCGTTCGGAGCTGCCCCAAACAAGCCACGGCTTGGGGAGCATTGTCGCTCTGTCATCGGCAAGGCTGCGAGAATTGGTCGCAATTGACAAGCCCGTGAGCCAATGTGATCATCAAATCATAAGTGCCGGTGCCTAAAGCAAATATGGCTCCGATTCTAATTGGCCTCAGACCATCCGGGCCATGTTTGCTCTGTAGCGATGCGCCTTGCATGGCTGAAGACGAGCAGAACCTCCTGCTGCGCCCGACGTCTGTTTTGCGCCCCGTGCCAGGCGCCGACTGCCTCATCGTCTGCCCTCTGGAGGAGGAGTAGGATGGTCGTAGCAGTTGTGCTTGTGCTGATCGTCGTCGGCTCGGTGGTGTTCCACTTCCTGAGCCCCTGGTGGTGGACGCCGATCGCGTCCAACTGGGGCTATATCGACAATACCATTATCATCACCTTCTGGATCACCGGGGCAGTGTTCGCCGCCGTGGTGCTGTTCGTCGCCTATTGCGTCTGGCGTTATCGCCACAAGGAGGGGCAGAAGGCCGATTACGAACCGGAGAACAAGCGGCTGGAGAACTGGCTGATGGGGCTGACCGCGGTTGGCGTCGCCGCCATGCTGATCCCGGGCCTGTTCGTCTGGGGTCAGTTCATCAGCGTGCCGGCCGGTGCGACCGAAGCCGAAGTGATGGGGGCGCAGTGGCAATGGGCGTACCGGCTGCCCGGCGCCGACGGCAAGCTCGGGCTCTCCGACACGCGCCTCGTTGCCGCCGACAACCCCTACGGCATCAAGCCCGACGATCCCAACGGCCATGACGATGTGCTGATCGAGGCCGACTACCTGCATCTGCCGGTCGACAAGCCGGTAAAGATGCTGTTGCGTTCGGTCGATACCCTGCACGATTTCTACGTCGCCGAGTTCCGTTCCAAGATGGACATGATCCCCGGCGCCGTCACCTATTTCTGGTTCACCCCCACCCGCACCGGCCAGTTCGAAGTGCTCTGCGCCGAGCTTTGCGGCACCGGCCACCCCTATATGCGCGGCGGCGTCGTGGTCGACACCCAGGAAGACTACGACGCCTGGCTCGCCGGCCAGCAGACCTACGCCCAACTCTATGCCCCGGAGGTCCTCAAGACGGCCACTATCGATTAGGCCGCCGAACTTCCGGGCGCGATTTCGCATCAGATGACGTGCGAGGAGGCACTCTGATGGTCGACGCCACTCACGGGCCCGATGCCCACGCCGCCGAGTTTCCGGATGTCGAACTCTATCATCCGAAAAGCTGGTGGACGCGTTACGTCTTCTCGCAGGACGCCAAGGTCATCGCCATCCAGTACGCGAGCACCGCGCTCGCCATCGGCATGCTGGCGCTGGTGCTGAGCTGGCTGATGCGCATGCAGCTGGCCTTCCCCGGTTTCCTCACCTTCATCGACGCTGCGGCCTACTACCAGTTCATCACCATGCACGGCATGATCATGGTGATCTACCTGATCACCGCGCTGTTTCTTGGCGGCTTCGGCAACTACCTGATCCCGCTGATGCTGGGTGCCCGGGACATGGTGTTTCCCTACGTCAACATGCTCAGCTACTGGACCTACCTGCTCGCCGTGCTGGTGCTGGTGGCGAGCTGGTTCGTCCCCGGCGGCCCGACTGGCGCCGGCTGGACCCTCTATCCGCCGCAGGCCATCCTCTCCAACACGCCGGGGCAGGAGGGCGGCATCGTCCTGATGCTGGTGTCGCTGATCCTGTTCGTCATCGGCTTCACCATGGGTGGGCTCAACTATATCGTCACCGTGCTGCAGGGCCGCACCCGCGGGATGACGCTGATGCGCATGCCGCTGACCGTCTGGGGCATCTTCGTTGCCACCGTCATGGCCATGCTGGCCTTCCCGGCGCTGTTCGTCGCCTGCGTCATGATGCTGTTCGACAAGCTGCTGGGCACCAGCTTCTTCATGCCGGCTGTAGTCGAGATGGGGAGCCTCTTGCCGCACGAGGGTGGCAGTCCCATCCTGTTCCAGCACCTGTTCTGGTTCTTCGGCCACCCCGAGGTTTACATCGTGGCGCTGCCGGCCTTCGGCATCGTCTCCGACCTGATCAGCACGCACGCGCGCAAGAACATCTTCGGCTACCGCATGATGGTCTGGGCCATCGTCATCATCGGCGCCTTGAGCTTCGTGGTTTGGGCTCACCACATGTATGTCAGCGGCATGAACCCTTACTTCGGGTTCTTCTTTGCCGTCACCACCCTGATCATCGCCGTGCCCACCGCGATCAAGGTCTATAACTGGGTGCTCACCCTGTGGCGCGGCGACATCCACCTCAACCCGCCGATGCTGTTCGCATTGGCCTTCATCGTCACCTTCGTCAATGGCGGACTCACCGGCCTGTTCCTCGGCAATGTGGTGGTCGACGTGCCGCTGTCCGACACCATGTTCGTGGTGGCGCATTTCCACATGGTGATGGGCGTCGCGCCGATCCTCGTGATCTTCGGCGCCATCTACCACTGGTACCCCAAGATCACCGGCCGCATGCTCGACAACACGCTGGCGCACCTCCACTTCTGGGTCACCTTCCTCGGCGCCTACCTGATCTTCTTCCCCATGCACTATCTGGGCATCATGGGGGTGCCGCGGCGCTATTTCGAATCCGGCGATATCTCGTTCCAGCCGCCTTCGGCGCATGACCTCAACATCTTCATCACCGTGATGGCGCTGATCGTGGGCGCAGCGCAGCTGGTGTTCGTCTTCAACCTCATCTGGTCGATCCGGCACGGCAAGCCGGCCGGCGGCAACCCCTGGCGCGCCACGACACTCGAGTGGCAAACCTCGGAAACGCCGCCCGTCCATGGCAATTTCGGCCGCGAACTGCCGGTGGTCTATCGCTGGGCCTACGACTACAGCGTGCCCGGCGCCGCCGAGGATTTCATCCCGCAGAACCAGCCCGGCCCCAACCCGCCGCACGAGCCCCCGAAGCAGCACAAGGCTGCCAGGTCATGAGCGTCGTGGTGATGTTCTTCGCCATCATTGCCGGCCTCGCTGGCTGGTGGCTGGCGCGCCAGCGCCTGACGGCAAAACCGTGGCTGGAGCAGGGGGTGATCGAGGGCGTTCCCGATTTCCAGGCCTCGCGTGATCCGGCAAAGCGGGTGGGTCTCGGCTTCTTCCTCGCTGTCGTTGGCGCGCTGTTCGCCCTGCTCACCGGCGCCTATTTCATGCGCCGCGAGCTCGGTGACTGGCAGCCGCTGCCGGTGCCGCCCATCCTTTGGTTCAATACCGCGATGCTGGTGCTGTCGAGTCTCGCACTCGAATGGACCCAACGCGCCGTGCGCCGCGGCAACCAAGGCCAGCTTCGCCTTGGCCTCGCGACCGCGGCTTTGTTCGCCGTCATCTTCGTCATCGGCCAATTGATCGCCTGGAACGAGCTGTCGGCCTCAGGCTACGTCGTCTCCGGCAACCCGGCCAACAGCTTCTTCTATCTCGCCACGGGGCTGCATGGTCTCCACATCCTCGGCGGCCTCGTAGCGCTGGGCTGGGCCAGCATCAAGGCCTGGGGCCGGGGTGGTGTCGACAGCGTCCGGCTCAATGTCGAACTCTGCGCCACCTACTGGTTGTTCATGCTGTTCGTCTGGATGGTGCTGTTCAGCCTGCTGGCCGGCTGGGCCAGCGATTTCGTCGCATTTTGCCAACAGCTGCTGAGCTGACCGAGGGGAGCACCAATCATGTCCGACCCGGCTCTGACCCACACCCCCGCCGACCCGGAACTGCCAGGCTTTGGCGGCTTCGTCTCCGACTGGTCGTCCGACAAGACCGCCTTCAAGACCGCCTCCTGGGGCAAGGCGATGATCTGGATCTTTTTGCTCTCGGACACCTTCATCTTCAGCTGCTTCCTCATCGCCTACATGACGGTTCGCATGTCGACCGCCGAGCCCTGGCCGAACCCCTCCGAAGTGTTTGCGCTCGAGATCGGTGGCGTACACATGCCGCTGATCCTCATCGCCATCATGACCTTCGTCTTGATCTCTTCGAGCGGCACCATGGCGATGGCGGTGAACTTCGGTTACCGCCGCGATCGGGTGAAGACCACGGTGCTGATGCTGCTCACGGCCGCGCTCGGCGCCACCTTTGTCGGCATGCAGGCCTTCGAGTGGACCAAGCTGATCTCCGAGGGCGTCCGCCCATGGGAGAACCCCTGGGGCGCGCCGCAGTTCGGCTCGGTGTTCTTCATGATCACCGGCTTCCACGGCACTCACGTCACCATCGGGGTGATCTTCCTCCTGCTGATGGCCCGCAAGGTCTGGCGCGGCGATTTCGACACCGGCAAGAAGGGCTTTTTCACCTCACGCAAGGGGCGCTGGGAGATCGTCGAGATCACCGGGCTCTACTGGCACTTCGTCGACCTGGTGTGGGTCTTCATCTTCGCGCTGTTCTACCTGTGGTGAGATCATGGCTGAAGCACATATGAGCTCCGAAACCCTCGCGGCGCCCGCCGCCCATGCCGAGGGCCAGCAGCACCCTATTCGCCTCTACCTGATCGTCTGGTTCTGGCTGTTCGTGCTCAGCGCCTGCTCCTATGCGGTCGATCTCCTGCAGTTCCAGGGCTACGTCCGCTGGGGCCTGATCCTTATGCTGATGCTGGGCAAGGCCGGGCTGATCATCGCGGTGTTCATGCACATGGCCTGGGAGCGGCTGGCGCTCAGCTATGCCATCCTGGTGCCGCCGGTGCTGGTGCTGGTCTTCGTCATCCTGATGGCGTTCGAGGCCGACTATACCTTCTTCACCCGCATGGAGTTCTTCGGCGCGAGCCCCACGGTGCCCGCGCCGGTCGTCCATTGAGTAAGTGCAGGCCTATTGGGCGGGGGGCGGCGAGAGCGATTGCAGGTAGGCGATGACGTTCATCGCGTCTTCAGGCTTGGCGAGGCCAGCAAAGCTCATCTTGGTGCCTTTGACGAAATCCTTGGGCTTGGCGAGGAACTGCGCCAGGTTCTCCGGCGTCCAGACCAGCCCACCGGCCCCGGCATCCTTCATCGCTTGCGAGTAGCTGTAGCCCTCGAACGTTCCGGCGGTACGCCCGACCACGCCGGTGAGCACGGGGCCGACCTTGTTGGTCGCGCCTTCGCCCGCCGCATGGCACGACATGCATTTCTTGAACACCGTTGCACCCAACGTGGCATCGCCACCCTGCGCCAACGCACTACCGCCGCTCAGCATCAGAACGGCAATCGCAATCGCAGTCCGAACCATCTCACGACCTCCCTGTCTGATCCCACACCGGAAATCAGCTCCCGGATCGTCGGGCCAGTAGCGGTGAGTATAGCGCAACCCGCTCGGGCATGCCAAAGCCATCGGGCAGCGCCCGGTCAGTACGTTGACCGGGATCGCAGGGCTGCAAACCCGCTCGGGATGTTGCGCTCGGCAGGGCGGTTTGGCAGACCGTCCTACGAGACATAGACCGAAAGAGTGCGGGCCGCCGGAGAGTTACGCATATGCATGGACGGACTGTGCTGGTGACGGGGGCCAGTGGCTTTGTTGGGCGGGTCGTGTGCGACGCACTCGAACAGCGCGGTTGGAGGGTGCGGGCCACCGGCTATCGAAATACGGGCGGCGCCATGCAAAGCGTCGCCATTGGCTCGGGGACGGACTGGTCCGACATTATCAACGGCTGTGACGCAGTGGTGCATCTGGCGGGACGAGCCCACGTGCTCAGGGAAGTTGCGCCGGATCCGCTTGCCGCCTTTCGGGAGGTCAACACCGAGGGGACGAGAACGCTTGCGTCGGCCGCCGCCGTTGCCGGAGTGCAGAGGCTCGTGTTCCTGAGCTCGGTTGCCGTGCACAAGCCGACCGCACAGGTGCTCGATGAAAACCAGACGCTTGGCGCCTCGACGCCCTATGGTCTCTCAAAGCTGGAGGCCGAAGCGGCTCTGCGCGTGATTGCCGGCCAGACGGGCCTTGAGGTTGCGGTGCTGCGCGCGCCGCTGGTCTATGGTCCTGGTGTCGGGGCCCGGTTCCTGCAGCTGCTGCGCTGGTGCAGGGCGGGGGTGCCGATGCCGTTCGGTGCAGTCCGGAACCAGCGCAGCTTCATCGGCGTCCGCAACCTCGCTGACGCGGTTTGCGTGGCACTGGAGCATCCCGGGGCCGCAAACCGCTCGTACCTTGTGGCCGATCGCGAGGTGATCTCCACGCCCGAGCTCATGCGGCAGCTCGCCCGAAGCATGGGCAGCCCGGCCCGCCTGCTGCCGGTTCACGCGTCGCTGTTGCGGTTGATGGCTCGATCGGCGGGCAAGGAGCTGGAACTCGAACGACTGATCGGCTCTCTGGTGGTGAGCACGCGGCTGATCCGAGATGAGTTGGGGTGGTTTCCGCCAGTCTCGCTGCATGACGGGCTGGCCGAGACCGCGGCCTGGTATGTTGCCTGAGCTCTTGGGGAAGGGGGAAGGACGCCGCAATGGGTCTGTTCTGGCTGGCGTCGGCTATCGGACCGGTCTAGTTGAGGCCCGGATGTTCCCAGCTCGGATGACGGAGAGAACGGCGATGGCAATGCGTCTATTGGCACAAACCGGCGCGCAGCCCCCGAGCTGCCTGGAGCTCGCCGATGCCACAGCGGCGACCGCCACGTGAGGGTCCTGCACCTCTTCAAGACCTACCCCCCCGACTCCTTCACTGGTGTGGAGCGGGTCATTTGGGAGATTGCCGAGGGGACGGCTGCCAGCGGCGTCGTATCCGATGTTCTGACCCTTAGCGCGGCGCCGGCTGACCGGCCGCTTGTCAACGGGCATCACCACGTGCACCAGGCGAGGCAGCTGCTCTATGTCGCTTCGACAGGGCTTTCCGTCTCGGCCTTTTCGATGTTCCGGCGGCTGGCAGCGAGCGCCGATATTGTCCACTACCACTTTCCGTGGCCGATGATGGACCTGCTGCACTTTGCCGTTCGCCACGGCAAACCAAGCGTGCTGACCTATCACTCCGATGTCGTGCGGCAGGTAAGGCTGCAGCGGCTCTATCGGCCGGTGATGGAGCGTTTTCTGAACTCGGTCGACAGGATAGTTGCAACGTCTCCGAACTATCTCGCATCAAGCCCGGTGCTGCAGGGCCTGCGTCACAAGACCGAAGTCATCCCCATCGGACTTTCGCGCCGGCAGCCGCCGGATGAGGCGCGCCTGCGCCATTGGCGGCAACGACTTGGGGAACAGCCGTTCTTTCTGTTTGTTGGCGCCCTGCGCTACTACAAGGGCCTCAGTGACCTGCTGGGCGCGGCGCGGCGCACCGGCCTGCCGGTCGTCATCGTCGGCGATGGCGAGATGCGATCCGAAATCGAAGCCGCGCGGCCCGACAATGTCACCTTGCTGGGGGCCCTCGATGACGCCGACAAGGAAGCACTCCTGTCGCTTTGCCTGGCGTTCGTGTTTCCCTCGCACGTCCGCTCCGAAGCGTATGGCCTGGCCCTCGTCGAGGCCGCCAGAGCTGGTCGTCCGATGATCAGCTGTGAGCTTGGCACTGGAACCAGCTACGTCAATCAACACGGCTCGACGGGGCTCGTCGTCCCACCCCGCGACCCGGCGCGACTCGCCGATGCGATGCTGCAGCTCTGGGCCGATGAGGCCTTGGCAAGCAGCATGGGCGAAGCCGCCGGGCGTCGGTTCGAAACGCATTTGACGTCGCAGGAAATGGCCGATCGCTACGAGGCGCTATACCGGAAATTGCTGAGCAGTCACGCGGTTTAGGAGGATTCTTGTCCCGTGGAAGCGGCCGGCTTGGTCCCCGTGCTGTGGCCCTGAGCAGTGGCGCGCAGGGTGGAAGCGCTTTGAGCTGGGCTGCCTTTCGTGTAGGAGGGCGCCCACGGAAATCCATCGGTCGAAGGAGCCATGTTGACTAAGAAGGTTGCGTTGATCACCGGCATCACCGGTCAGGATGGTGCGTATCTTGCCGAGCTGCTGATCAAAAAGGGGTACTCGGTGCACGGCGTGCGGCGGCGCACGTCCCTGTTCAATACGAGCCGTATCGACCACCTGCTGCATGACCCGCATGACCGCGGTGTCGACCTGACCTTGCATCACGGCGATCTGACCGATTCATCGAGCATCACGCGGATCGTTCAGCTGGTGCAGCCTGACGAAATCTACAACCTTGCCGCGCAGAGCCATGTGGCGGTTTCGTTCGAAGAACCCGAATACACCGCGAACTCCGATGCCCTGGGTGCCCTGCGCATCCTCGAGACCATCCGCATTCTCGGGCTCGAGAAGAAGACGCGATTCTACCAGGCTTCCACGTCGGAACTCTATGGCCTGGTGCAGGAGACGCCGCAGAGGGAAACCACGCCTTTCTACCCGCGCTCGCCCTACGCCATCGCCAAGCTCTACGCCTACTGGATCACCGTGAATTACCGCGAGTCCTACGGCATCTATGCCTGCAACGGCATCCTCTTCAATCACGAGTCTCCGATCCGCGGTGAGACCTTCGTTACCCGCAAGGTTACCCGCGCTCTTGCCCGCATCAAGCTGGGCATGCAGGAGCGCCTCTATCTCGGCAACCTCGACTCGCTGCGCGATTGGGGCCATGCGCGCGACTATGTCGAAGGCATGTGGCTGATGCTGCAGCAGGATCAGCCCGAGGACTTCGTGATCGCCACCGGCGAGCAGCATTCGGTCCGCGAGTTTGTCACCCTGTCGGCCAGGGAAATGGGCATTGACGTCCGTTGGGAAGGCCAGGGCGTCGACGAAAAGGGGTACGACGTCGCGACCGGTGCGTGCATCGTCGCGGTCGATCCGCGCTACTTCCGGCCGGCGGAGGTCGAAACCCTGCTGGGCGATGCCAGCAAGGCAAAGGCCAAGCTCGGCTGGCAGCCCACCGCCACCTTCATGGAGCTGGTTCGGGAGATGGCGGAAGAGGACCTCAAGGACGCCCAGCGCGAGGCTCTGCTTCACAAGCACGGCTACCCTCGCTTCATTCGCAAGGAATAGCCATGGAGCGCATCCCGGTATACGAGCCCTCCCTGTCGGGCAATGTTTCCGCCTATGTCAACGAGTGCTTGAGCACTGGCTGGATTTCGTCGCGCGGTAGCTTCATCGCCCGCTTCGAGGAGGCCTTTGCCAGTTTCACCGGGGCGCCGGCAGCGACCAGCGTCGCCAACGGCACGGTGGCGATCCACCTTGCATTGGCAGCACTCAACCTCGGTCCTGGTGACGAGGTCATTGTGCCGAGCTTCACCTATGTGGCGTCGGTCAACACGATCCTTCAGACCGGAGCGAACCCTGTCTTCGTCGACTCGCTCGAAGCCACGTTGCAGGTAGATCCCGACGCGGTGCGGCGGGCGATTACGCCGCGTACGCGAGCCGTCATGGCCGTGCATCTCTACGGTCATCCTTGCGACATGGATGCGCTGGTCGGCATCTGCGAGGAGCACGGGCTGCTGCTGGTCGAGGATTGCGCCGAGGCGTTCGGGACCTATTGGAAGGGCCGCCACGTCGGGACCTTCGGCGACGCCGCCACGTTCAGCTTTTTCGGCAACAAGACCATCACCACCGGTGAAGGCGGCATGGTACTGGCGCGCGACCCCGAAGTGTTGCGGCGCTGCCGTCACCTCAAGAGCCAGGGGCTTTCGGCCGAGCGCGAGTACTGGCACGACGCGCTGGCGTATAATTACCGCATGACCAACATCCAGGCGGCAATCGGGCTGGCGCAGATCGAGCGGGCGCAAGAACTGCTGGCAGCCAAAGCGGGGCTCGCAGCGCGTTATCGCGAACTGCTGGCGGGACTGCCGCTGCGTACTCACGACGCAGTAGGCGATGTCACGCACTCACACTGGATGTGCTCGATCATCCTGAACGACGCGGAAGACAGGTCGCCGCTGCGCGCTCATCTCGATCGTGCCGGCATCGATACCCGACCGTTCTTTCCGCAGGTGCACCTGATGCCGCACCTGCACACCGAACTCGACCTGCCCGTGGGGCGACGCCTCAGTGAGCGAGGCATCAATCTGCCAAGCTACCCCACCCTGGCGGCTGAACAGGTCGAGCATATCTGCGCGAGCGTCAGGCAGTTCTGGAGCTAGAGCAGGTGCGGGCCCTTCTTTCCACCACCCAACACCTGCTGCACCTTGATCTCGACACTCGTGCCGTGACCGTGCTGCAGAACAGCGCTCCCGAATACTATGGCATCACCTGGAAACCAGGATCAGATGGTCTGGTACTGAGCCATTCGGGCGTCGACCACGCGACCCTGCAGACGCTTGAGGACTATGCGCACTCGGAGCAGGGCTGGTTGAGCTTTCCCGGGGGGCGAACGGTCGGGTTCCTGTCGGCCCCGCATCAGATTCAGTGGTGCAGCGACGGCCGGGTGGTCACTACCAATACGGGCCGCAACCGCCTCGTCGCGATCGACGCAGGCCGCCCGGGTCACTTTCAGGAAGCGGGCCTGTCCGATGGCCGGTGGGATCGGTTGTCGCTGGAGGGACCGTTCGGCGATCACCTCAACTCCGTCTTCGAAGCCGACGGTCGGCTATATGCCATGGCCCACGGTTACGCGCAGGGCTCAAGGTTGGCCATCTTCTCCTATCCAGAGCTGCAGCTACTTTCTGTCGAACCTGTTCCGGGGCGGACCGGCCTGCACAACATCTTCGTCGGTGACGGCCTGCGGCTGTCGTGCCATTCGGAGGCAGCCGCACTGGTCGACCTGGCTCGCAACGAAATCCTCTGGGAAGCCGGGACATCCATCTATACCCGCGGCCTCGCGGTAACCGATGATCTGGTCCTCGTGGGCGAGAGCGCCAGGACCGGGCGCGACCTTCGGCGTAGCTCGCTCAGCGGCCTTTGGGTGCTCGATCGGCGAACCTGGCGAACGGTGGACTACTTTCCGCTCGGTCCGTTTGGCGCGGTGAACGAAGTGCGAGTTATCGACGTGCCCGACCATGCCCATCACGGCACGCCGCTGGTGGATCCCGATCGATTGCTCGAGACGCTCGCCTACGAGACGGTCCGCACGGAGAGAATGACTCGCTCCGAGGCTGCCGCCGCGGCTCTCGGGCAATGGCGGGATTTTGATCTTGCGCTGGGAGCCAGCGAGGCTGGCGAGGGCGGCTGGCGCCATGGCCGTGATGGATTGACCATCATGACGCGGCGGCCGGGCCGGCCGCAGCCCTGGCACTTCGACTATGCGCTGGAACCGGGTGGGCACCTGTCGGTCATCGCCGACTATGCTGGGCACGGCGGCGACGGCGACATGATCGCCTTCCTGATGCAGTTGAACGACAACGGCGCTCAGCTGTCGGAATGGCATGAGCGCGGCAGCGGATGGGAACGGCAGGGCGTCATTGTCGGTAGCGGTCTGCCCGCCGCCGGACGGGCGCGCGTACACATCGTCGGTGAGCGGTTCGAGCTCGAGGTCGACGGCCGCCTGCTTCATGCCCAGGACCTGCCCTCCACCGCCTCCGATCGCCTGTGCGGCCTACGCTGGTTGACGGCCAGTGTCCGGCCGGTGGGGGCCAACTGATGAAGTACTTTCGGGACATCTGGGCGGCGCGCCACTTCTGGTGGCACCTCTCGATGTCGGACCTGCGCGCCCGCTGGCGCCGCTCGTTCTTCGGCGTTTTCTGGTCGATTCTGCAGCCTCTCGGGTTGACGCTGCTGCTGTCTCTGGTGTTCAGCCGCATTTTCGGCAGCGACCTGGGCACCTATGCGCCCTACATCCTCTCCGGGATGATCATCTGGGAGTACATAGTGGTTTGCGTGGTGGGCGGCTCGCTCGCCTTCGTGCAGGCTGATGCCTACATCAAGCAGACGCGGCATCCGCTCGCCATCTATACGCTGCGCAACGCCTTGACCGGTCTCGTGGTTCTCGCCATGGCCAGCACCTCTCTCATCGCCTGGGTGCTGGTGGTGTTCCCGCAGAATCTGTCGTGGAGCTGGCTGGCGGCGCTGAGTGTCTTCCCGCTGCTGTTGGCTATCGCCTGGCCATGGGCAACCATCATGGCCTATATGGCAACGCGTTTCCGCGACATTCCGCATGCGATGGGCCTGGTGTTGCAGGCCATGTGGTTCGTTTCGCCGATCTATTTCGAGGCGTCGACCTTCCGCAAAGGCGACCTGCATGTCCTACTGGATTTCAATCCGATCTATCACCTGCTGGAAATCGTCCGCGCGCCGCTCTTGCGGGGCGAGTGGCCAACGCTGGCCAACTATGGGTGGTGTATCGGCACGGCGCTGGTATTTTCAGCACTCGCCTGGGCCATTGGCCGACGGGCTGAAAAGAAGGTGATCTTCTACCTATGACCAACCGGATCGCCCTCACTGACGTCAATCTGCACTATGCGTCGGTGGCCTTTCGCGAGCGCTCGCTCAAGACGCTGATTGGTTCGGTGTTCAGCCCGAACCGGCGGCGGAGCGAGGTCGTGGATATCCACGCCCTGAGACAGGTCACGGTGAGTATCGGCGCCGGCGAACGGGTCGGGCTGCTGGGTCACAATGGTGCGGGCAAGAGCACCTTTCTCAAGATGGTGGCGGGGCTCTACCCGATTTCCTCGGGAACTCGGACCGTCGAAGGCGTGGTGCGCTCGCTGTTCGATCTGAGCCTCGGTTTTGAGCCCGATGCGACCGGCCGCGAGAACATCCTCTATCGCGGTCTGCTGCTTGGCCTGTCGCCAGCATTCATGCGTTCAATCGAACAGGACATCATCGATTTCGCTGACCTCGGGGAGTTCATCGACTACCCGATCAAGACCTACTCCGCGGGCATGCAGGTCCGCCTGGCCTTCGCTGTTTCAACGGCGGTCGGCGGTGACATCCTGCTGCTCGACGAAGTGGTGGGTGCCGGCGACGCGAACTTCATGGGCAAGGCCAAAGCACGTATCCTCGAGCTGGTGGAGAACGCCGAAATTCTGCTTCTCGCGTCGCATGATTTCGCGACTCTGAAGGCAATCTGCACGCGCGGCATTGTCTTCGAGCATGGCAGGGTGATTTTTGATGGCCCAATCGCCGAGGCGGTCGAAGGCTACCTGGCAACCACCAAGGTTGCCGCCGGATGACAGGTGCAGCTTCTCAGTGGCACGTCACTAATGCGGCGACAGAGGCTGCAGCGTCATGAGGCAAACCCCGCCGCGTGGTCTTTACATATTGGGGTTCGGCGGGCACGCGCGCAGCGTTGCTGACGTCGCCCTGGCCATGGGTATTCAGCAGTTGGCCTTCGTTGATGAAAATGCCCGTCCGGGTGAGCAGTTTGCCGGCTATCCGTCGATGAGGCAGATGCCGACGGTCCCTTCGCCCGGGTGGCTGGCCTTTGCGGCCCTTGGCGACAACCTGCAGCGACAGCGCCTGTGTGATCTTCAGCCGTTGCAACTCGCCACCCTTGTGGCGCCTGACGCTTCGATCGGTATCGAAGCCATGGTGGGGGAGGGAGCAATGGTGGCCCATCACGCTCATGTCGGACCCGCCGTACGGGTCGGCCGAGGCGCGATCATCAATACCGGGGCGATCGTTGATCACGAGTGTGACGTTGGCAATTTCGCTCATGTTTCGATCAATGCAGCCGTGGCGGGCCGGTGCAGGATCGGTGCTCACGCGATGATTGGTGCAGGTGCCACCGTAATCGACGGTGTCACGATCGCCGATGGGGTCATCATCGGTGCAGGAGCGACAGTGATTGCCGATATCGTGCAGCCGGGCACCTATGTTGGAACGCCGGCTCGGCGCGTGATGCGGGACGAGTCGTGACGGCCAAGCCGAGCACAATTGTCGTCCACGATTATTTCGGCATTCGGGGCGGGGGAGAGCGATTGGCGCTGACCATGGCCGAAGGCCTGAGCGCCACGCTGATGTACGGCTTTCGCTCCCCACAGAGCTATGAAGCGGCCATGTTCCCGCCGGGCGCCATCGACCTCTCACTGCCGGAGATGATGCGCAAGCCCGGCCTGCGCGCAGCGGCGCTCGCTTCGCGCTTCGCCCTCAGCAAACCCCGGCTGCTCCCCTACAAGACGCGCGTGTTCAGCGGCGTGGCCGCACCTTTTGCTGCCGAGGCGGGGTCCTCGGCTCGAAACATCTACTATTGCCATACCCCGCCGCGGTTTCTCTATGACCAGCGCGAGCACTTCTCACCGATGGTAGCCGGTAACCCCTTGCGCCAGTTTGCGTTGGGCCAGTTTCGACGCGGCTATGAAGCGGCGGTGGGCAGGATGGATCTGATCGTCGCGAATTCGGAAACTGTCCGCGAGCGCATATGGCGGTATCTGGGTCGTGAGGCCGTCGTCGTCTATCCGCCTTGCGATCTCGAGGCCTATCGCTGGCAGGGCCAGCAGGGCTTCTATTTGTCGACGGCACGCCACTCGCCGCTCAAGCGTGTCGACAAGATCGTCGAGGCCTTTCTCTCCATGCCCGAAAAGCAGCTGATCGTTGCATCCGGCGGCGAGGATCACGATGCATTGCGACGGCTTGCAGCCGACGCGCCCAACATCACTTTCGTTGGCTGGCTTGGCGAGGCGGAGCTGCAGCGGCTGATCGGCGAAGCGGTCGCGACGATCTACGTGCCGATCGAAGAGGATTTTGGCATGTCGCCTGTGGAGTCGATGGCAGCCGGGAAGCCGGTAATCGGCGTCGCGGAAGGTGGTTTGCGGGAAACCATCCTCAACGGCGTCACCGGTATTCTGCTCTCTCCGGAATTTACCGCTGGGGATCTGGCCGAGGCGGTACGGGAACTGCCTGCATCGAGGGCTGCCTCCATGCGCAATGCTTGCGAGCAACGGGCCGGCCTGTTCTCGCAGGCGCGCTTCCTGGACGCGATCAGGCAACTGGTCGATCGGTAGGAAGATACGCAAGCTCTACGGCTGGCGCAACGGCATTGGCCGAGAGACCTTAGCGGCGGGCTTGTTCGTGGGGCCCCGCTTTGCTACAGCCAACCCACGGATCAAGGTGAGAATAAATGACGGGCAGGGCCGACTCGACGCCTAGGGTGATGTGGTTGCTAAACCACACATCAGCTCGCAAATTTGAAGTTCCGATGCTTAATATGATCGGATACGAGGAAGTATTTCTTCCCAAGATATATCCAAATGACCCGAATTTCCGTAGCGCCTCTGTGGATTGGTCTCGCGATGCAAACCTGACTATTCCAGAGGCTGATCTCGCTATCCTCAATGCCGCCGACTGGTACTCGGGGGCAGACAAGCGTGCGTGGCACGTCGCAAACAAGTGGTTCGACGCGGCGTTCTTTATCCTGGTCGACCCAAGGATAGCCGAGAAAATCGCCAATCACTTCCACGGAATGGCTTTGTGGCGAGCCTACGGCCTGTCGCACGGCAATACGTACAGCAAGGTCCTCAACCAATTCGTTGGTTTCGAGTCGGTTAGGCCGGCGTTTGAGCGGCTCGGTGAGAGGTTCGTCTTCGCTGAAGCCTACCCCCACCTACATCGGGTCGAAGGTGATTTTCTTCGTTCCAGGTCTGTGTACCTGCCGCTCGGTCTTCACGACGGTGACGACCCCGTCGGTAGCGACTGGATTGGCGGCGACCAGCGTGTGTTTTTTGTCTGTCCCGATATTGGTGCCAACCAAGTCTACACTGACATATACCGTGAATTTGTTCGCGATTTCGGTGATTTGCCCTACGCCATAGGTGGGGCGCAGACCGTGAAGGCTCGTGACCCAAGCGTCCTAGGGTATTTGCCGTTGGCCGAGCACCAGCAGAACATGCGGCGGATGGCCGTTATGTACTATCATAGCAGCGAGCCAAACCACATCCACTTCCATCCTTTCGAGGCGGTCCAGAGAGGGATGCCCTTGGTCTTTATGGCGGACGGGATGCTCGACACCCTGGGTGGTCGCAATTTGCCTGGTCGGGCGCGAACGCGGCGCGAAGCCAAGGTCATGCTTCGGCGTTTGATCGACGGCGATAAGGCATTTGCTCGGTCCATAATCACGTCTCAGACCGTGCTGCTGGATACTATGAAACCCTCCAATTGCATGCCTGCTTGGAAAACTGGCATGGGTTCTATCAGTACGACCTGGCGAGAGCTGCAGGCAGAGCCGCGCCGGCAGGGGCGGCGAGAATCGAAGATTGGAGTGTTGTGCAACCGCACTCGGCTTGCCGATGGCATGGCAATCGCTGATGCGATTGAGGCGATGTCCTCTTCGCTCGGAGAGTCGGTCAAGGCAGTCGTTGGGGTGGCCGGCAGCGACCGCGGCTACAGTTTCACCAGTGAAGGGCGGAGGCGGATAAGGGGCTTTGCGTGGGCGCGGATGGGCCGGGAGCAGATCGCGCGCGCCCTGGAGTACCAATCCGTCGGTCGACGTTTGGAAGGGGCCTATCTGGCACCCGACGACGGCATAGAGTTCTTCGCCGACTGTGATGTCTGGCTGGTGTTGGATGATGATCTCGACACCCCCGTTGCGCCGCTTCGTCCTCGCGTAGTCGTGACTGGCCAGTCATTGCGACGTAGCAATCGCACCGGCGTCACTTTTCGGACGGCCGACCACATCGTTGCGCGCAGCGAAGACGACGTCGAGCACCTCGTTGGGCTCATGGGTGTACCGAGAAGGCGGGTAAGCACGATAGGTGCGCCAGACGCTGAGGACTGGTGGAGCGCGGTAGCGGAGTGGCTTTGAAGTTTGGTATCTATCTGGCCTATGGGCCACGCATGGACCTTCGTACGGAAGGGCTCGGGCGACAGCTTGCTGAGTTCATTCGGGCCGCGCGCGAGCACGACGATATAGAGGTGGTGGTCGCCGCGCCAAGTTGGCTGAGGGGGCCACTGGAGGATCTGATGGATGCGTTCTCCATCGATCGCTCCGCGCTCATGCTCGTCGGCCCCCCCCGCGCGTCCTGGATATGGCAGCTTTGGTCAGCCTACGAAACAGCAAGAGTTGCGCCACAGACCAAAGTCAGAAGTCGCGGTCGCGGGTTGGTGCGAAAGGTCCGGGCGATTGGCAGGGCGGCAGGGTCCCTTGGTCTTGCTGCATTTGTTGCGCCGAGGAATGTCCTGCTCGGTGCGCTTGTGGTTTTTCTGTTGCTGATCGCCGCCGTTGTTGCCTCTCCGGTTTGGCTCATTCTGAGCGCAGTCTATCTTGGGGCGCTCGCCCTGATGACGAAGCGGCCGGGCAACCTTCTGGGCAGGATCGGAGCCAGGATCGTTCGGGCGGCGAAGGGGTTTCAGCAGCGGCTGGGTCGGCGTCTCTACAAGGCGATCACATCGTCGGAGGCGCGGCATGTCGCAAAGTATGCCGACCGCGAGGCGGGCGTCGCGATCTGGTACTCGCCGACGGCATTCTGGCCCGAGTTTGCGTTGATCCGGGGCCCCCGTCTGACATGCTTGCCGGATGTGCTGCCCGTGAACTTTCCGCTGGGTTTTTCGCTGTCCGGCGGTGATGCCATGGCAGCGAATGTCAGAACAATCGCCAAAGTGATCGCCAAGGGTGGGCAGTTCGTGACCTACTCGGATGAAGTGAAGTGGGGCACGCTTGTTCAGCGTTTCAACGTACGTCCCTCGACGGTGCAGGTTGTGCCCCATGGCGCCAACCAGCTTCAGGATTTGGTGGCCACGTCTGGCTTCCCTGACAACGAAGCGACGAGCCGCGCCTTGTGCGGTTACCACCTCTCATCCGCCCTCTCCAAGTGCGTAAACAACCCTGCCGCGCCACTGATCGTTGGTCCCGAGTCGCACTTCATCTTCTATGCAAGCCAGTTTCGTCCAAACAAGAACGTCCTGACGCTCCTGCTTGCCTACCGCTACCTTCGGCAGGTGAAAGGCTTGCCGCTGAAGTTGATCCTTACCGGGGATCCAGCGCATGACCGAGATTTCAGAGATTTCGTCGCAGTGCACCGTCTCCAGGACGACGTGCTGTGTCTGCGAGGACTCTCGGAAGCTGAGCTTGCTAGTTGCTACAAGCTGGCTCGCGTGGCTGCCAATCCCAGCCTGATGGAAGGTGGGATGCCGTTTACTTTTACCGAGGCGTTGTCCGTTGGTACGCCCGTAGTGATGGCTGATATCGCGGTTACCAGGGAGATCATCGACGACGAGGCGGTTCGCTCGGCGACGCTTTTCGACCCCTACGACTGGATGCGCCTCGCTGAGAGCCTCGAGCGGGCGCTGGCTGAGCCTGCTGCGCTGCTGGCGGTGCAGTTGCCGTTTTATCGCAGGCTCGCTGGCAGAACTTGGGCGCACGCCGTGTACGAGTACATCGATCTGATGAAGCGCGTGGCGGCGGCGCCACGCTGATCTGGTGTTCTGGCCAGTCGGCGCTACGGAGGAGCTTGCGGCTTTTTTGCGAGATAGCTACAAGGGCGGCGCAGGTACCGGAAACGGCGTCGCGCAAGCAAGGCGCGAATGAACGAACGCGCATGGTCTTGCGGGTGTAGCTCAATGGTAGAGCAGAAGCTTCCCAAGCTTACGACGAGGGTTCGATTCCCTTCACCCGCTCCAGTCCCCATTCATCAAGATCGTCAGCTTGAAGGTCTGGATCAGGGCCTTGCCTTGCTTGAACAGGCCGTCCGCGACTGGTCGCTCCGATCCAGCGTTTAGTCGTAATAGCTGCTCCGCCAATCCAACGGCGCGCCAATGGTGAGCCCGGTCTCGTCGAACAGGTGCACGAAGTGTTCCGGGAGCCGGGGCGTGAGTCTGTCACCCGCCGCGACGCGGCTGATGCCGCGCAGTGCAATGGCGAAGTCGTTGCCGGCGCCGTCCGTGGCGTGGACGATGGTCCCCGAGCCCAGGACCTCGGTGGTTTTCGCCGTGACCGTGAATGGCCCGGCGCCGAGTTCGACGTGCTCGGGGCGGATGCCCAGCGTCACGGCCGCGCCATCGACGAACTCGAACTGACGGCCGGGCAGGGGGATCACCGCGCCCGAATCGAGTTCCACCGCAGCGCCGTCTCCAACCCGTCGCAACGTGCCCTTGAGCGTGTTCATCGGCGGGGCGCCGATGAAGTGGGCAACGAACAGGTTTTTCGGCCGGGCATAGAGCTCGACCGGGCTGCCGACCTGCTCGATGCGGCCCTCGTTCAGGACGACGATCTGGTCGGCCATGGTCATCGCCTCGACCTGGTCATGGGTGACGTAGATCATGGTCGAGCCGAGCCGCTGGTGCAGGGCGATCAGTTCGCCTCGCATCTTGATTCGCAGCTCCGCATCGAGGTTGGAGAGCGGCTCGTCGAACAGGAAGGCCTTGGGCTCCTTGACGATGGCGCGGCCGATGGCGACGCGCTGGCTCTGGCCGCCCGACAGCTGGTTCGGCCGCCGGGCCAACAGGTGCGTGATCTGCAGGATGTCGGCGGCCTTCGCCACCCGCGTCGCGATCTCCGGTTTGGCGAGCCGCTGGTTCTCGAGGCCGAAGCGCAGGTTCTGCTCGACGCTCATATGCGGGTAGAGCGCGTAGGACTGGAATACCATGGCCATGCCGCGGGCCGAGGGCAGCAGGTGATCGCAGCGGGCGCCATCGATATGGACCTCGCCGCTGCTTACCTCCTCGAGCCCCGCCATCATCCGCAGCAGCGTGGACTTGCCGCACCCGGAGGGACCGACGAACACCGTGAACGAGCCGTCCTTGATGGTGAGGTCGATGCCGTGGATCACCTCCAGCGACTGGAAGCTCTTGGTCACCGACTTGAGTTCGATTTCGGCCATGGCTCTTACCGGATCTCGCGGGTAGAAACTGGGGAGGGGGCGGCGATGGCGCGGCCATCTACGCTGATCGCTACGTCGGGCTGCAGCGCTCCGCCGAGCAGCTCGATGCTGGTCGTGGTACCGGAGCGCGTCAGCGTGCCGAAGGCCGTGCCGGCCGACCAGAACAGCCGGAAGTCACCCTCCAGCTTCGGAGCAAAGCTCAGGGTGCCGGCAACGAAATCGGCCGTGAGGCCGGAGAGGGCATTGACCAGCTGCCAGGCCGACATCGAGCGGGCGTAGTAGGAGCCGCATTCGATATCGTTCCACGGGTTGCGCGCCGCGCCGTCATGGCGGTCGCGGGCGGCACGGACGATGTCGAGGCCTTCCTTGACCAGTCCGTGCATGATCATGTGCGAGGCCGACATGTATTCGATGCCGGTCCACACCTCCTCGGCATAGGGCGCCGCGACCATCGGCTGGCGGATGCCCTCGGGATAGGTGGCGATCAGCAACCCGCCTTCGTCTTCGAACGCGTAGTTGCGGCACGGGTTGAAGTGATCGGCGAGGCTCGGACGGAAGTTGTTTGCATAGACCGAGCGGAGCGCCGTCTCGATCCGGCCCTTGTCGAGGAAGCGGCCGATGCCCGCAACTTCGGCGTGCCACTGGCCGAGGATCTGGTCCGAGATGCAGCCCTCGCCCATCTGATACTTGATCTCGCCGAACTCGTCGGACCAGTAGACGTCCATGAAGCTGTCGGCGAGGACGCCGGCGGCGCGCCCGACATCGAACGGGGTCAGCACCGACTTGTCGGAAAGGTCGATCTTCTGGACGAACCAGCGGCCGTTGAACAGTTCACGGTCGATGTAGTCTGCACCGGCCTTGCCCATGCGCGCCGTGGTTGCGGCCAGCCCGTCATCGCCGAGCACAGTCGCCATTTCGGCTGTGGCCAGCAGCGCCGCGACATACATTGAGCCGAGCCACGAGTTGGGACCGAACAGCTCCATGTCGAGGGTCTGGTGCTGGCGGCCGGAGAGGATGCCGGTCTGCCCCGGATCCCAGCGATCCGGGTTGTCCTCGCTCCAGGCATACTCGATGGCGCGCTTCACCTGCGGCCAGTAGCGCCGCAACCAGTCGGTATCGCCGCTCAGCTTCCAATCGCGAAACGTCTTGATGATGGCGCCGAAATGCCCGTCGGCGCAGGGGCCGATAATGTCAAAGCCGTTGCCGAGCGGCAGCTTCTGCCGGAAGGTCAGTCCGCCCGATGGCAGCATGTTGTAGGTGAGTTCGGTCTCGCGCAGGGTGCGCTCGATGGCGGGGAACAGGTGGGCCAGCGCCTGCTGGTAGTTCCACACATGCGTGCAGGAGCCTTCGCACGAGCCGTCATTGCTGTGCTGACCCTCCCAGGCCCAGAGCTCGCCGCCCTCGAGGCGGATCACCGTGGCGGTGCGGAGCAGCGCCAGCGTCGAACTCGCAGCATCCTTCACTTCGGCGGGCAGCGTGCTGCCGAACAGGCCATCGCGGAAGGCCAGGGTGCGCCGCTTAAGCTCGTCCCAACGGCTGAGGGCATCGGTGGCAGTCGCCAGCGAGTCGGCCCATTGCGTAGAGTAATAGTTCGTCCAGGCCGGCGTTGCGCGATCGGGGATGATGCCGTCGGGCTTGGGGCGGTGGGCCCAGTAGATGTCGCCCTTGGGGAAGTTCCACGAAATGACGAAGCGCACGGTGCGGCGTTCGCCCGATGGCACGGTGATTTTCGCGCCGAGCGTCGTGTGCTCGGGCTGGAAATACATGTGCTTAGTCCGCGGCTTGTCGTAGTGCCGGGTGGGGAGCGGGCCGGAACGGGCGAACTCCTTCCAGTAGACGGCCAGATCGTCGAACCACTGGCCGCGGAAGTGATAATCGGTGTGTTCGACCAGCTCGGCGTCGGTGGCGATCGTCAGGTCGCCGCGCTCGGTTTCCTTGAGCTCTGGGTCATCCGAGGTGAGGTGCATGGCGCTGACGCCGCCCGCCTGCCGGAAGCTGTTCCTGCCGCTATTGGCGCCATAGTTCCCGAGCGTGCCGGCGAGCGTATAGGTCAGCGCCTCGGCGCTGGTGTTGACGATCTCGAACTCCAGCATGGCGACCGGCATCGAGCTGTCGCGATCCTCGTGCGGGATGAAGGGGGAGAACGCCGTCATCCGTACCCCGCCCGGGAAGCGGTCGTCGGAAAACACCAGGTCGGCGGTGGGAAAGCGGCCGTAGAAATCGACATTGCGGAAATGCGGCACGCCGACCAGCGTCTGGCGGTTGGCGCCATGCCCGAAGCCATCGAACATCTTGCGCATGCCGGGTGCGCCGGCTGGGTTGAGGTCATAGGGGCCGTTGAGCACGCGGGCATCGATGAGCTTGCCGTCCCGTTCCGCCTTGATGGCGAAATGCGAGTAGCCGTTATAGCTCTGCAGTGCCGGCCGGTTGCGCAGCGACCAGTCGATCAGCCGGCCGCTGCCCGAAATCGAGAAGCCACCGGAACCGATGCCGCCCAATGGAAAGGCGAGGTAACGGGAGCGCTCGCCGGCATAGTGAAAGCGTGCGTCGATGGAGGCGAGATCGTCCCACATAAGGTGCAAAGTCCTGGGTTCTTAGTTCTTGATGCCGCTCATCGTGATGCCTTCGATCACGAATTTCTGGGCGATGAGGAAAAGCAGCACGACGGGCAGGATCGACATGCTCATTGCCGCCATCACCAGCGACAGGCTCCCCGAGCCGAGATAGCCGCGCAGCACGTCCATCGCGACCGGCAGGGTCATCGAGGTCTCGCGTCCGAGCAGCACGCGGGCCTGGAAATAGTAGTTCCAGGTCTGGGTGAAGGTGATGATGCCGAGCGC
>Ga0209902_100434_pt1 | contig 46405 bp, 41 predicted proteins | sample FECB27metaG_FD_188304 | JGI IMG/M metagenome (GOLD analysis project Ga0209902, IMG submission 188304) | Cyanobacterial communities from the Joint Genome Institute, California, USA - FECB-27 (SPAdes) (version 2) | ecosystem: Environmental > Aquatic > Thermal springs > Hot (42-90C) > Microbial mats...
GTCGTCCCCACTCGTCACCTCCTGCGTTGCAGCATTGCGTATGGGACGAGGATAACGTGTGAGTGTTTATTTCAAATACACCCTCTGAGAAGGTGTGAATGAACCTGCTGCGCGGCGCGACCTCGGGGCGCTCGCGACGGTTCCTTCACACCTTCTGAGTCAACGAAGCGGCGGTGCGCGGAAGCCCGCGGCGGCGAACTGCACCAGCTGCTCGATCAGCTCGTTGGAGTCCTGCGCCGTGGCGTTGCCCTGGGAGAGCCGCTTGAAGCTGCGTCCGTGCGGCCGCGTGGCGGTCAGGATCGCGCCCACGAGGAAGAAGAGCCGCCAGACCAGCGTTTCGCGCGGAATGCCCGGCAGGCAGGCCTCGAGCATCGAGAGAAAACGGAAGTTGATGGCGTCGTAGATCTCGACGATCAGCTGCTCCGACAGCTTGCCCTGCTCGGCATTCAGGCTGAACGACAGCGTGGTGACCGGGCTTTCCTTGGCCAGCGATCGGCCTTCGAACATCGGTGCCACCCAGGCCCGCACGATCGATTCGACCGTGAGCGTGCCCGCTTGCTCGAGCTGCTCGAAGTTGGCGGCGCGCTTGTCGTTCAGCGGTGCCGCGACCTCCTTGAACACCTGGACGAACAGGCCTTCCTTGCCGCCGAAGTAGTAGGAGATCAGCGCGGAGTTGGTCTTCGCGCGGTCCGCGATCTCGCGGATCGACACGCCGCGGTAGCCGTTCTTGATGAACAGATGCGTCGCTGCCGCGAGCAGCCTGCGCTGCACATCCGCGTTCTTTTCCTCGGCGCCGTCGGCGCGGGACTTGGTGTTCGTGGCCATGGAATCCGGGCGTGCATCCTTCTTAATCAATGATTAAAGCACGAAACGACATCGGCTTCCATAGGGGAAATCCGGGCCGGTGCGCCGCTTGTCTCCGTTTCATGGCCGAACCTATACTTTAATCATTGATTAAAAACTGGCCACGATCCACCGTGGCCTCTAGGACAAGGAAGCAGCTCCCCATGCATGAGACATCGACCGGGATCGGGACACCGAGCCACGACGCGCCGGACAGCGGCGCCCGCGAACGCAGGCAGATCGCGCAGCAATGGATCGAGGGCTTCGACGACGCGCTTCGACAGCGCGACTGCCATCGTGCGGCCAGCCTGTTCGGTGACGACGGCTACTGGCGCGACATCCTGAGCTTCACCTGGAAGATCGCCACGCGACAGGGAGCGCTCGAGATTGCGGAAGCACTGCAGTCCACGCTCGAGGCCTGCGGCGCGGCCAACTTCCGCCTCGAAGCGCAGGCACCGATGCGAGGGCAACTCGGTGGCGTCGAGACCCTCGAGGCCTTCTTCCGCTTCGACACCCGTGTCGCGCACGGACGTGGCTTCCTGCGCCTGACGCCCGACCCGGCCCAGCCTGGCGGCTGGAAGGCGCTGAACTTCCTCACGACGATCCACGAGTTGAAAGCCTTCCCCGAAGACCCGTTCCTGACCCGTCGCCGCGAGAGCACGGGCCGCCGCAGCGTGGACAACTGGCTCGACCGCCGCCAGGCCGCCGCCGAGTTCGCCGAGAAGGACCCAGAGGTGCTGATCATCGGCGCCGGGCAAGCAGGACTCGCGCTGGGCGCACGCCTTGCGCAGCTCGATGTCGCCACGCTGATCGTGGACCGCCACGAGCGCGTGGGCGACAACTGGCGCAAGCGCTATCACTCGCTGACGCTGCACAACGAGATCTGCACCAACCACCTGCCCTACCTTCCCTTTCCCAAGACCTGGCCGGTTTACATCCCGAAGGACATGCTGGCCAACTTCATGGAGTTCTACGCGATGAGCATGGAGCTCAACGTGTGGAACCGCACGAGCTTCCTCGATGGCACCTACGACGCCACGGCCAGGCGCTGGACGGTCCGCGTGCAGCGGGCGGACGGGTCCATCCGGACGATGCGGCCGAGCCAGGTCGTGATGGCGGTCGGCGCGAGCGGCGTTCCCAAGGTGCCGCGCATCCGCGGGCTGGAAGACTTCGGCGGCCAGGTGGTGCATTCGAGCCGCAGCACCGACGACCTCGAGGTCGCGGGCAAGTCCGTGCTGGTCGTCGGTGCCGGCACCAGCGCGCACGACATCGCGCAGGACCTGCATCTGCGCGGTGCCGAGGTAACGATGCTGCAGCGCTCTTCCACCACGGTGGTCGGCCTGGAGCCCGCATCGGTGCGCGCTTATGCGATCTACCGCGCCAACGAAGGCGTGCGGCCGATCGAGGAAACAGACCTGATGAGCGCCGCGATCCCCTTCGACCTGGTCCGGCAGCTGCACGGTCCGTTGAGCCGCCAGATGGCGCAGGACGACAAGGAACTGCTGGAAGGCCTGCGCAGCGTCGGCTTCATGCTCGACAACGGCGAGGACGACACGGGCTTCTTCATGAAGCTGCTGCGCTCCCTCAGCGGCTACTACCTCAACGTCGGCGCGTCCGACCTGATCGTCGAGCGCAAGATCAAGCTCAAGACCGGCGTGGGCATCGAGCGCGTGAAGGACAAGGAGGTGCTCTTCACCGACGGCGCTGCGATGCCCGCCGACATGCTGGTGATGGCCACCGGCTACCAGCCGCTGCAGGAGGCCGTGCGCACGATGTTCGGCAGCGAGGTCGCCGAGCGCGTCGGTCCGATCTGGGGCATCGGCCCCGATGGCGAGATGCGCAACATGTGGGTGCGCACGCGCCAGGAAGGCTTCTACGTCGCCGGCGGCACCTTGACCATGTGCCGCTTCTACTCGCACGTCACGGCGCTGCTGATCAAGGCGGCGCTCGAGGATTTGATCACGCCCGACGCGGGCACCCCGGAGGCACGGCAATGACCGATGCGGCACAGGGCCACGCGGTCGCGAAGCCGCGCGCCGGTTTCTCGTCGCGCGCGCGCAGCCCCTGGTGGGTGGTGGTTGCGGCGGTGCTCGGCACGCTGGTGGGCAACGGGCCGCTGCTCCAGTTCAGCTTCAGCGTGTTCGTCAAGCCGCTGGCAGAGGCTTTCGCCACCGACCGCGCGACCATCTCCTCGGCGATCCTGGTGGGCTTCGTGGTGACGAGTCTCTCGACACCGTTTGCGGGACGGCTGGTCGACCGGTATGGCGTGCGCGCGGTCGTGCTGCCGGGGATCGTGCTGTTCGCGCTGTCCATCGCGGCCCTCGGCGTGGTGCCGCAGACGCCGCTGCAGTTCATCCTCATGTATGGCGTGGCCGGCGTCTTCGCGGCGGCACAGTCGCCGCTGCCCTATGCCAAGGCAGTGACCGGTGCGTTCGAACGCCATCGCGGCCTCGCGCTCGGCCTGTCCATGGCGGGCGTGGGCCTCGGCGCGGCCCTGCTGCCGCATCTGGCCCAGGCACTGATCGCGGCGCACGGCTGGCGCACCGCCTTCATCGGACTGGGCGCCACGGTGCTGCTCGTCGCCTTCCCGCCGGCCTGCCTGTTGCTGAGGGAGCCCGTGCCCGCGGCCTCGCTCGCGCGGCAGGCCGCGCCGGGCCTGAGCGCGCGGGAGGCATTCCGCACGAAGCAGTTCTGGTGCCTGGCCCTGGTCTTCTTCGCGGTCGTCATGGCCTGCGGCGGAACCATCGCACACATCACGGCGATCCTCACCGACCGCGGCGTCTCGGCGCAGCTGGCGACCACGGCAATCAGCGCGGCGGGCATCGCGCTCATCATCGGGCGGCTGCTCGCGGGCTTCCTGCTCGACCGCATCTTCGGTCCGTACGTGGCACTGGTCTTCATCCTCGTGCCGCTGATCGGCATCGTGCTGCTCCATGCGCCCGCGCATCCTGCGATCTACCTGATCGCCACCGTGTGCATCGGCCTGGGCCTGGGCGCCGAGGTGGACCTGATCGCGTTCTTCATCTCGCGCTACCTCGGGATGCGCGCCTTCGGCGAGATCTACGGCTATCTGTTCGCGGTCTTCATGTTCGGTTCCGGCCTCGGCCCGTTCCTGATGGGGCTGTCGTACAGCCGCCTGGGCAGCTACGGGCCCACGCTCGCCGGGCTCGCGATCGGCCTCGTGGTGGCGAGCGTGGCCGTGATGCTGCTGGGGCCGTACCGGTATGCGCTCGGGCGGCAGGGGGAGAAGCATCCATGAACGAGACCCTTTGGGGCGTGGATCCGGCGCTTCGCGAGGCCCTGCGCCAATCGGCCGAGCTGGCCGCGGCGCACGGCAACCCGAGCGATGGCATCGCGGGCCTTCGGCGCGGCATGGAACTGACCCGCCAGTACTGGAACGAGGGCGGTCCGTCGATGCGCGCGATCGAGCGCGTGCGTGTTCCCGTCGAGGGCGGCACCGTCTCGATCGTGGTCTACCGGCCGGAGGACGGACCGGCGCTTCTGCCGGCCTTCGTCTACCTGCACGGCGGCGGTTTCAAGACCGGCTCCGAATGGACCAACGACCGCCAGATGCGCGAGATCGCCAAGGCCTGGGGCGGCATCGTCGTGAGCGCGGACTATGCGCATGCACCCGAGCACCGCTTTCCCGTGGCTGTGGAACAGACCGCCTCGCTGCTTCGCGCATTGCACGCACGCGGCGACGCGTGGGGCATCGATGGCGACAGGCTCGCATGCGGCGGATGCTCGGCCGGTGCCAACGTGTCGTTCGGGGCGGCCGTCGCGCTGGGGCGCCAGCCCTGGCTGCAGGCAGCCGTCGGCATCGTCGGCGCGTTCAACGGGGACACCTCGACCGACTCGATGCGCCGCCATGGCAACGCCGGCCTGTTCCCGGACCTCGCATCCGTGCCGTCCATCTTCGGCGACTACCTTCCCGACGAGGCCAGCCGGAACGATCCGCGCGCCAACCTGCTGCTCGCGGACCCCGGACTGCTGCCTACCACCTTCCTGGCCGCGGCGCAGTTCGATGTGTTCCTCGACGCGTCCTCGGCCATGGCGCGTTCGCTCGAGTCCGCCGGGCGATTGGACCGGCTCGAGATCTACCGTGGCATGACGCACCTGTTCTTCGGCTTCAGCCGCAGCGTGGAAGGCGCCGGGCAGTGCACGCGCGACATCGGCGGCTTCCTCGCGCGGGTCCTGCCCCCTTGATGTGGAAGACGCGCCGATGTCGCACGGGAATGTAGTCCCCGGACGGACAAGGCCTGCGCCCCACGAGAGCGTAGACCTCTCGATTCGATCCACTGAAGCGCCACTTCGAACCATGGTCTCGCCCTACACCCTCCATATTCCCGATACGCGGCTCGATGCCATCCGCAAGAAGGTGGAGGCCTTCGATTGGACGCAGCTTCCGGACGCGGGAGGTTGGAGCGCGGGCGTGGGAATCAAGGATCTCCAACGCCTCGTCGACCACTGGCTGAACCGCTACGACTGGCGCGCGGTCGAAGAACGCCTGAACCGGCTGCCCAACTTCACGACCGACATCGAGGGCGAGCGCATCCACTTTCTCCACCTGAAGGGAGACGGCTCCAGGCCACCCCTGCTCCTGCTGCATGGCTGGCCGGGTTCCTACCTCGAGTTCGAGCAGCTGCTGCAGCCTCTGGCGTCGGATGGGCACGACGTCATCGTTCCTTCCCTGCCGGGCTTTGCCTTCTCCAACCCGATCACCGGCGTGATCGGCCCTCGTCGGGCCGGCGAGCTCCTGCATGGATTGATGGGCCGGCTCTTCGGCCCGGCGCGCTACATCGTCCAGGGCGGCGACTGGGGTGCGCACATCGCGAGCTGGATGGCATTCACCCACCCGGAAGCGCTGCTCGGCTTCCACATCAACATGATGAGCATCTTTGCCCAGGACGCCACGCCCACGACCGCCGAAGAAAGGGAACGGGCTGCGCGCAGCGCCGCGATCCTCGACGAGGAGACCGGCTACAACCACGCGCAGGAGACGCGCCCGCAGACACTGGGCGTCGCGATGGCCGACAGCCCGGTCGGTGCGGCTGCATGGATCCTCGAAAAATTCGGCAAGTGGGCCGACCTGCCGGCCCGGGCCGATGGCAGCCCGGACCTCTGGTCCAGGTTCTCGGAAGAGGAACTGCTGACCTCCATCATGCTGTACGTCGCACCGGCGGCGGTCGTCACCGCGACCTGGATCTACCACGGCAAGCGCCTCGAAGAATCCTCGCGCTTTCCCGCGGGCACGCGCATCCGTGTGCCCGCGGGTTTCGCCGCGTTTCCCGACCCCGTGTTCCTGCCACCGCTGCGCTCGTTCGCCGCGAAGACCTACGACATCGTGCATTGGACCGACATGGCTGCCGGCGGACACTTCGCCGCCTGGGAACAACCCGAGCTGATGCTGGCCGACCTGCGGGCCTTCATCGCCACGGTGTCGGAAGCCGCTCGTGAATGAGCGGGCGCCGAGAAGCGTCGAGACTCGGACGCTGCGCATCGCGTACGCGGAATGGGGCACCGACAGCGGCTGGCCCGTGATCCTGTCGCACGGATTTCCCTACGACCTTCACGCCTTCGACGACGTCGCCCCGATCCTCGCCGATGCGGGAGCCCGGGTGATCGCACCCTGCTCCATTGCTACCGCCATGTCTTCGGCCTGGAAGCCGGGGACCCTGCGCTGCAGCCGCTCGAAGATCGCCTGGCCGGGCGGCCGGCGATCGCGATTCCGGCCGTGACCCTCGACGGGACGCAGGATCCCCTCAAGCCCGGTGGCACGAAGAGCGATGCGCCCCTCTTCGTCGCGGCGCATGAGCACCGCGTCCTCGAGGCGGGGCACAACCTTCCGCAGGAGAAGCCTCGTGACTTTGCCGACGCGGTGTCGAAGGTTCGCAGCTGGCTCGTTTGAAACGCCGACAGCGTGGCCCGGCGCAACCCACGCTCCCATAATCCCTGCCTTTCCCCCGCACCGGATCCCACAGCCCCCATGAGCGCCGCCGACTTCCTCCTGTCCCCCTCCGTCCAGAAGCTCCTGCAGGTGCTCTACGGAAACCCCGAGGAACCCTTCACCACGAACGAACTGGCCCAGAAGACGAAGCTCGACGCGGCCGAGGTCGAAGGCACGCTCGCGCACCTCGTCGGCAGCGGCATGCTGTCGCGGCAGGCCGCGAAGGAGGAACTGCCCGAGACCGTCATGCTCGACCGCGGCTTCGTCTTCTACCGCGAGCTGCGCCGCATCGCGCTGAAGTCCTTCGCGGCGGCCGAGCCGGTGCGCGCGATGCTGCGCGCGAAGTTCAAGGACTCGGTGGTGCGCGCCTTCGTGCTCGGCGAGGACAGGAACGGCATCGTGGAAGTGCTCGTCGTGCATGGCGCCGTGACGCCCGACGAGGCGGCGATGACCGCCGCCTGCCAGAAGCTGTCGAAGGCCATCCATCGCCATCTGCAGGTGCACGTGATCTCGAGCGCGCGCTTCGAGCGCCTGACGCCGCGCGATGCGCTGGCCACCAAGCTCGCGGCCGACACGGCCTTCGAGATCGTCGCGCCGGGCGACACCAAGGCGCGCCTGAAGCCCGAGCGCGCCGGGCTGCTGCACAGCGCGAAGAAGACGCTGGCGGCGCTGTCGCGGTCGGCACGCGGCGGCGCCTGATCGACCCCGCCGCGAGCACCGGTCCGGCGCGTTGGAGCGACGCGAATTAGGCGCCATTTAATTACGCCGAAAGTCCTCGCCACACTTTTCTATTACCCACGGAATTCCGTGGTAATTAGGCAGTTTTTATTCAGCCAATACGCTGCGCGGCATCTCCAACATATTTGCCATACCCCTGCTGGGCGTATTGAAGTTGCTGCGACGCAACAAACTTTTTCCTCCTGCTTTTCCCTCTGAAAGTAAGCCGAACCGCCTCGAAAATGAGGCTTTCTGGGTGCAGTGCGAAAAACCCCAGGAAACCTTTCTTGCTCAATTGAGAGCGTGAAATATTGCCGCACTCGAAACTGCCATCGAAGTGACTGCAACCGCTTGTACATTTGGTTTTGAAATGTCAACGGAATGTCAATTCGACCCGCTGCGGATGTGCGAGAAGGCAGCTTCTGGCAATTCGCTTCGCGCCTGCAATGCCCCGTTGGCAACCCCATGTCCAACTTGGAGCAGCGCATGCAAGGCAGTGGTCCCCTGAGCAGTTCGGCGCCTCTCACCTCGGGTCAGATGGCGATGTGGCTGGGCGCGAAATTCGCGTCGCCCGACACCAATTTCAACCTCGCGGAAGCCATCGACATCGAGGGCCCGATCGATCCCGCCGTCTTCCTCGCGGCCATGCGCCGCATCACCGAGGAGGTCGAGGCCACGCGGCTCAACTTCGTCGACGCGGGCCAGGGGCCGCGCCAGGTGGTGGCCCACACCTTCGAGGGCGAGATCCCCTACCTCGACCTCAGCGCCGAAGCCGATCCCGCGGCGCGCGCCGAGCGCTGGATGCGCGCGGACTTCGAACGCAACATCGACCTCGCGCACGGCCAGCTGTGGCTGTCGGCGCTGATCCGCCTCGCGCGCGGGCGCCACATCTGGTACCACCGCAGCCACCACATCGTGCTCGACGGCTTCGGCGGCGGGCTGATCGCGCGGCGCTTCGCCGACATCTACAGCGCGATGGCCGAAGGCGCCGCCGAGGTGCCCGAGGCCTCGCGCCTGGCACCGCTGTCGCAGCTGGCCGAAGAAGACCGCGCCTACCGCGAATCGGGCCGCTTCCCGCGCGACCGCCAGTACTGGACCGAGCGCTTCGCCGACGCGCCCGATCCGCTGAGCCTCGCAGCGCAGCGCTCGGTCAACATCGGCGGCCTGCTGCGCCAGACGGTGCACCTGCCCGCGGCCAGCGTGCAGGCGCTGCAGCAGATCGCGCAGGAGCTCGGCACCACGCTGCCGCAGATCCTGATCGCCAACACCGCGGCCTACCTCTACCGCGCCACCGGCATCGAGGACATGGCGATCGGCATCCCGGTCACCGCGCGCCACAACGAGCGCATGCGGCGCGTGCCCGCGATGGTGGCCAATGCCGTGCCGCTGCGGCTCGCGATGCGCGCCGATCTGCCAATCCCCGAACTGATCCGCGAAGTGGGCCGCCAGATGCGGCAGGTGCTGCGCCACCAGTCGTACCGCTACGAACACCTGCGCAGCGACCTCAACATGCTGGTCAACAACCGGCAGCTGTTCACCACCGTGGTCAACGTCGAGCCCTTCGACTACGACTTCCGTTTCGCCGGCCATGCGGCGCGGCCGCGCAACCTCTCGAACGGCACGGCCGAGGACCTGGGCATCTTCCTCTACGAGCGCGGCAACGGGCAGGACCTGCAGATCGACTTCGACGCCAATCCCGCGGTGCACACCGCGCAGGGGCTGGCCGATCACCAGCGCCGGCTGATCGCCTTCATCGATGCCGTGATCCGGCAACCGCAGCAGGCCGTCGGCCATGTCGACCTGCTCGGTGCCGACGAGCGCCGACAACTGCTGTTCGGCTGGAACGACACCGAACACGCCGTGCCCGACACGCACCTGGTCGCGCTGATCGAGGCCCAGCTCGCCGAGCGGCCCGAGGCCGTCGCGCTGCGCTTCGAGGGCGAGGCGATGTCCAACGCCGAACTGAACCGCCGTGCCAACCGCCTCGCGCAACTGCTGCGCGCGCGCGGCGCGGGCCCCGAGCGCACGGTCGCGCTCGCGATCCCGCGTTCGATGGAACTGATGGTGGCGCTGCTCGCCACCTTGAAGACCGGCGCGGCCTACCTGCCGGTCGATCCCGATTTCCCGGCCGACCGCATCGCCTTCATGCTCTGCGACGCTGCGCCCGTGTGCCTGGTCACCACCGAGGCGCTCGCGCAGGTGCTGCCCGCCGATGCCCCGCGCCTGTTGATCGATGGGGCGCAAACGATTGCCGATCTGGCGAATTGCGACGAGGCCAACTTCGCCGTCGCGATCGATCCCGCGCACCCGGCCTACGTGATCTACACCTCGGGCTCGACCGGCCGGCCCAAGGGCGCGGTGGTGTCGCACCGCGCCATCGTCAACCGCCTGCTGTGGATGCAGGCGCGCTACGGCCTCGCGGCCGACGACCGCGTGCTGCAGAAGACGCCCTCGAGCTTCGACGTGTCGGTGTGGGAGTTCTTCTGGCCGCTGATCGACGGCGCCACGCTGGTGCTCGCAAAACCCGGCGGCCACAAGGACGCGGCCTACCTCGCGGGCCTGATCGCCGACCAAGGCATCACGACGCTGCATTTCGTGCCCTCGATGCTCGAGGTCTTCCTGCGCGAGCCCGCGGCCGCCGGCTGCACCAGCCTGCGCCGCGTGATCTGCAGCGGCGAGGCGCTGTCGCCCGCGCTGCAGGCGCAATGCCATGAGCACCTGGGCGCCGAGCTGCACAACCTCTACGGCCCGACCGAGGCCGCGGTCGACGTCACCGCGTGGGAATGCGAACGCAGCGAGGCCACGCCGAAGAGCGTGCCGATCGGCCGGCCGATCTGGAACACGCAGATGTACGTGCTCGACAGCGGCCTGCAGCCGGTGCCGGCCGGCGTGGCGGGCGAGCTCTACATCGCGGGCACGGGCCTGGCACGTGGCTACCTGGGCCGGCCGCTGCTGAGCGCCGAGCGCTTCGTCGCCGATCCGCATGGCGCGCCCGGCAGCCGCATGTACCGCACCGGCGACCTCGCGAGCTGGCGCACCGACGGCAGCCTGGACTACCTGGGCCGCGCCGACCAGCAGGTGAAGATCCGTGGCCTGCGCATCGAGCCCGGCGAGATCGAGGCGGTGCTGCTCCAGCATCCGCAGATCGCACAGGCCGCGGTGGTGGCGCGCGAGGACGCTCCCGGCGAGAAGCGCCTGGTGGCCTATCTCGTGCCGGCCGAGGCCGCCGATCCACAGGCGGCCGAGCTGCGCACGCACCTCGCGCAGGCGCTGCCCGACTACATGGTGCCCTCGGCCTTCGTGAGCCTGCCCGCGCTGCCGCTGGGCCCGAGCGGCAAGCTCGACCGCAAGGCGCTGCCGCCGCCCGAGGTGCAGGCCGCCACGCCCTATGCCGCACCGCGCACGCCCACCGAAAAGATCCTGGCCGGCCTCTGGGCCGAGACGCTGCACCTGCAGCGCGTGGGCATCCACGACAACTTCTTCGAGCTCGGCGGCCACTCGCTGATGATCGTGCAGTTGGTCTCGATGATCCGCCAGCAGTTCATGATCGACCTGCCGCTGGACACGCTGTTCCAGGTCTCGACCATCGCCGGCCTCGCCGAGCTGCTCGACCAGGAATCGGTGGCGCGGCCCAGCCTGGTGCCGATGCCGCGCCCGGCGCGCATCCCGCTGTCCTTCGCGCAGCGCCGCCTGTGGCTGATGAACCAGCTCGAGGGCGCCAACCCGGCCTACAACATGCCGCTGGCGCTGCGCCTGTCGGGCACGCTCGACCGCGCGGCCCTGCATGCGGCGCTCGACGACCTGGTGCAGCGCCACGAGAGCCTGCGCACCATCTACCCGAACGAGGACGGGCTGCCGTGGCAGCAGGTGCTCGACGGCGCGCAGGCGCGCCCCGCCGTGCTCGAGGCCGACAGCAGCGAGGACGAGATCGCCGCGCAGCTGCACGCAGCCGCGGGCCATGCCTTCGACCTCGGCAGCACGGCGCCGCTGCGCGTCTCGCTGTTCAGGCTGGCCGACGACGAGCACGTGCTGCTGCTGCTCACGCACCACATCGCCGGCGACGGCGCCTCGCTGCTGCCGCTGGCGCGCGACCTCAGCGTGGCCTACGCGGCACGCTGCGAGGGCAAGGCACCGGGCTGGACGCCACTGCCGCTGCAGTACGCCGACTACGCGCTGTGGCAGCAGGAACTGCTGGGCAGCGAGGACGATGCCGAGAGCATGGCCGGGCGCCAGCGCGCGTTCTGGCAGGCCACGCTGCAGGACCTGCCCGAGCAGCTCGCGCTGCCGGCCGACCATCCGCGCCCGCTGGCGCCGAGCTACCGCGGCGACGTGGTGCCGCTGCAGATCGCACCGCAGGTGCACGAGCGCATCCTGCAGCTGGCGCGCGACGGGCAGGCCAGCGTCTTCATGGTGCTGCAGGCCGCGCTCGCGGGCCTCTTGAGCCGGCTCGGCGCGGGCGACGACATCGTGATCGGCAGCCCGGTCGCGGGCCGCAGCGACCACGCGCTCGACGAGCTGATCGGCTGCTTCGTCAACACGCTGGTGCTGCGCACCGACACCTCGGGCCGGCCCAGCCTGCGCGAGCTGGTTTCGCGCGTGCGCGCCACCAACCTCGCGGCCTATGCCAACCAGGAGTTCCCGTACGACCGCCTGGTGGAGCTGCAGCGCAGCGGCGCGGGCCGCGCGCGCACCAACCAGCCGCTGTTCCAGGTGATGCTGGGCTTCCAGAACAGCAGCCGGCTGTCGTTCAGCCTGCCGGGCCTGTCGATCACGCCGCAGCCGGTGGAGATCGACACCGCGAAGTTCGACCTCTCGTTCATCCTCAGCGAGCAACGCGGTGCCGATGGATTGCCCGGTGGCATCGGCGGCGGCATCCAGTACAGCAGCGACCTGTTCGAGCGCGCCACCGTCGAGGCCATGGCCGCGCGGCTGGCGCGCCTGCTCGAGGAGGCCTGCGACGCGCCCGACGCGCCGATCGCCGAGCTGGCGATCCTGAGCCCCGAGGAACAGCACCGGCTGCTGTCGCAATGGAGCGGCCAGCCGCGCGAACTCGCACCGCGTTCGCTGGCCGCCATGGTGGCCGCGCATGCCGCCGAACGCCCGCAGGCACCCGCCGTGGTGCTCGACGACGCGACCGTCGGCTATGCCGAACTCGACGCGCGCGCCAACCGTCTCGCGCAACTGCTGCGCGCACGCGGCATCGCGCCCGGCGCCATCGTCGCCACGGTGCTGCCGCGCTCGCTCGACCTGGTCGTGGCCCACCTCGCGATCGTCAAGGCCGGCGCCACCTACCTGCCGATCGATCCGAACCACATGGCGGCGCGCAGCGCCTTCGTGTTCCAGGAGGCCGCGCCCGCGGCGGTTCTCACGCATGCGGCGCTGCTGCCGCAGCTGGCCGACGTCGCGCGTTGCATCGCGCTCGACGCTGCCGACACGCTTGAAGCGATCGCGGCCCAGTCCGAGGCCGCGCCATCGACACCGCCCGCCGATCCGCGCGAAGCCGCCTACGTCATCTACACCTCGGGCTCCACCGGTCTGCCCAAGGGCGTGGTCGTGCCGCATGCGGGCCTGGCCAGCCTCGGCGCCGCCATGCAGGAGCGGCTGGCGATCAGGCCCGACTCGCGCGTGCTGCAGTTCTCCTCCTGCGGCTTCGATGCCTCGGTGATGGACCAGCTCATGGCCTTCCACGCGGGCGCCGCGCTGGTGGTGCCGGGCGCGCAGCAGCTGCTGGGCAGCGACCTCGCCGAGCTGCTCGAAGCCCGGGCCGTGAGCCATGCGCTGATTCCGCCGGCCGCGCTCTCGACCCTGCCGCCCGGCGAGTTCGCGGCGCTGCGGACGCTGGTGGTCGGCGGCGATGCCTGCTCGGCCGAGCTGGCCGCGCGCTGGGCGCCGGGGCGTCGCATGGTCAACGCCTACGGCCCGACCGAGATCACCATCTGCGCGAGCATGAGCGCGCCGATGGAAGCCGGCCGCCAGCCCTCGATCGGCCAGCCGATCTGGAACACGCGCATGTACGTGCTCGACGAGCTGCTGCAGCCGGTACCGCCCGGCGTCGCGGGCGAGCTCTACATCGCGGGCGCCGGCGTGGCGCGCGGCTACCTGAACCGCGCCGCGCTCAGCGCCGAGCGCTTCGTGGCCGATCCGCACGGCGCGCCCGGCAGCCGCATGTACCGCAGCGGCGACCTCGCGCGCTGGCGTGCCGACGGCAGCCTCGATTTCCTGGGCCGCGCCGACCAGCAGGTGAAGATCCGCGGCTACCGCATCGAGCCCGGCGAGATCGAGTCGGCGCTGCTGCAGCATCCGCAGGTGACGCAGGCCGCGGTGATCGCGCGCGAGGACACGCCCGGCGACAAGCGCCTGGTGGCCTACTTCGTCGCCGCCGCCGATCCGCAGCCGACCGAGCTGCGCGCCCACATGGCGCGCGCCCTGCCCGACTACATGGTGCCCTCGGCCTTCGTGCACCTGCCCGCGCTGCCGCTCACGCAAAGCGGCAAGCTCGACCGCAAGGCGCTGCCCGAGCCCGAGCAGCAGGCCGCGGTGCAGTACGTCGCGCCGCGCACACCCACCGAGGAACTGCTGGCCGGCCTGTGGCGCGAGACGCTGCGGCTGGAGCGCGTGGGCATCCACGACAACTTCTTCGAGATCGGCGGCCATTCGCTGATGGCGATCCAGCTCGGCATGCGCATCCGCCAGCAGGTGCGCGAAGACTTCCCGCATGCCGAGGTCTACAACCGGCCCTCGATCGCCGAGCTCGCCGCCTGGATCGACGACAACGCGGGCACGGCCGAGGCGCTCGACCTGTCGCGCGAGGTGGTGCTGCCCGCGCATGTGCAGGCGCAGGCGATCGCGCCCACGCTGGCACCGCGACGCGTGTTCCTCACCGGCGCCAGCGGCTTCGTCGGCAGCCACCTGCTGGCCGCGCTGCTGCGCGACACCGAGGCCCGCGTGGTCTGCCACGTGCGCGCCGCCGACGCCGAAGCCGGCGCGCTGCGCCTGAAGCGCACGCTGGCCACGCGCCAGCTCGAATCGATCTGGGACGACGCACGCATCGAGGTCGTCACGGGCGACCTCGGCAAGCCGCGCCTGGGCCTGGACGACGACGCGGTGCGGCTGGTGCGCGACGGCTGCGACGCGCTCTACCACTGCGCGGCGCAGGTCGACTTCCTGCATCCCTACGCCAGCCTCAAGCCGGCCAACGTCGACAGCGTGGTCACGCTGCTCGAATGGACCGCGCAGGGCTGCGCGAAGACGCTGCACTACGTCTCCACGCTGGCCGTGATCGACCAGGCCAACAACCAGGAGGGCACCGTCACCGAGCGCTCGGCGCTGAACTCGTGGCGCGGCCTGGTCGACGGCTACAGCCAGAGCAAATGGGTCGGCGACGCGATCGCGCGCGAGGCGCAGGCGCGCGGCATGCCGGTCGCGATCTACCGGCTGGGCGCGGTCACCGGCGACCACACGCATGCGATCTGCAACGCCGACGACCTGATCTGGCGCGTGGCCCATCTCTACGCCGACCTGGAAGCCATCCCCGACATGGACCTGCCGCTGAACCTCACGCCGGTGGACGACGTGGCGCGCGCCATCCTCGGCCTCGCGGCGCAGCGCGCCTCGTGGGGCCAGGTGTTCCACCTGATGGGGCAGGCGCCGCTGCGCGTGCGCGACATCCCGCCGGTGTTCGAGCGGCTGGGCATGCGCCTCGAGCCGGTGGGACTCGACCCCTGGCTCGAGCGCGCGCATGCGCGGCTCGCGGTGGGGCAGGACCGCGACCTCGCGGCGGTGCTCGCCATCCTCGACCGCTACGACACCTCGGCCACGCCGCCGCAGGTGTGCGGCCTGGCCACGCAGGCGCAGCTGGAGGCGATCGGCACGCCGATCCGTCCGGTCGACCGCGACCTGCTGCAGCGCTACTTCGTCGACCTCGGCATCCACACCAAGGCGCGCCGCGCCCTGGAAACCACCGCCTCCTGAGGAACATCCCATGGCACGCTATCTCATCGCGGCAACCGCCCTGCCCGGCCACGTCCTGCCGATGCTGGCCATCGCCCAGCACCTCACGGGCCTCGGCCACGAGGTGCGGGTGCACACCGCGAGCCAGTTCAGGGCCCAGGCCGAAGCGACCGGCGCGAGCTTCACGCCCTTCGCGCGCGCCATCGACGGCGACTACCGCGATCTCGACGAACGCTTTCCCGAGCGCCGCCGGCTGAACTCGCCGCATGCCCAGCTGTGCTTCGGCCTCAAGCATTTCTTCGCCGACGCGATCGAGGCGCAGCATGCGGGCCTGCGCGCCATCCTCGAGGACTTCGAGGCCGACGCCATCGTGGTCGACACCATGTTCTGCGGCACCTTCCCGCTGCTGCTGGGTCCGCGCGACGAGCGGCCCGCGGTGGTCGCGGTCGGCATCTCGGCGCTGCCGCTGTCGAGCTGCGACACCGCCTTCTTCGGCACCGCGCTGCCGCCGTCTTCCACGCCCGAGGGCCGCGCGCGCAACAAGGCGATGAACGCCAACCTGCAGCAGGCCATGTTCGGCGACGTGCAGCGCCACTTCGACGCCGTGCTGCGGCGCCTGGGCGCCGGCGCGCTGCCGGCCTTCTTCGTCGATGCAATGGTGCGCATGCCCGATCTCTACCTGCAGCTCACGGGCCCGTCCTTCGAATACCCGCGCAGCGACCTGCCGGCCTCGGTGCGCTTCGTCGGCCCGCTGCTCGCGCCGGCCAGCCGCGACTTCACGCCACCCGACTGGTGGGACGAACTCGACGACGGCCGCTCGGTCGTGCTCGTCACGCAGGGCACGCTGGCCAACCAGAATCCCGCGCAGCTGATCGTCCCCACGCTGCAGGCACTGGCCGGCGATCCGAACTTGCTCGTGATCGCCACCACCGGCGGCCCGGTGCCGCCCGCCCTGTCGGCCAACGTGCCGGCCAATGCGCGCGTGTTGCCCTTCCTGCCCTACGACCGCCTGCTGCCCAAGCTGCATGCGATGGTCACCAACGGCGGCTACGGCTCGGTCAACCATGCGCTGAGCCTCGGTGTGCCGCTGGTGGTGGCCGGCAGCTCGGAGGAGAAGCCCGAGATCGCCGCGCGCGTGGCCTGGTCGGGCGTGGGCATCAACCTCGGCACCGCGCAGCCGGCCGCGCGCCAGGTCGGCGATGCGGTGCGCAAGCTGCTCGCCACCCCCAGCTACCGCGAACGCGCGAACGGCCTGCGCGAGGAGTTCGCCCGCCACCGCGCGCTGCACGGCATCGCGCAGGCGCTCGAGGCCCTGCCGCGCGTCGAATCCCTGGAAGCGGCCTGAGCGCCGGCCCCTTCGCACCCCATCGAAAGAACCGCCATGACCAACCCCTTCGACGACAAGAACGCCAGCTTCCAGGTGCTGGTCAACGACGAGGGCCAGCACTCGCTGTGGCCCGCCTTCATCGCCGTGCCCGCGGGCTGGCGCGTGGCCCTGCCCACCACCGACCGCGCCGCGTGCAGCGCCTACATCGAGGCGAACTGGCAGGACATGCGCCCGCTTTCGCTGGCGGGACGTTGAGCGCGTCCATCGCATCGGGCCCCCGGCCATGATCTTCCTGTTCCTGCGCAGCCGCAGTGCCGCCGCGGTCCACGTGCGGCGGCTGCGGGCCCTCGGCCCCGAGGCCGCGGGCATGGCCTCGGCCGTGGAGAAACGCCGCGCCGACAAGCCCCGCCGCCGGAAGGCCGAGGCCGGAAAGAAGCGGCTCGCGGAATAGCGCCCGGACGTCTGCGCATAGCATCGGCCTCGCCACAGGATTTCCAAGAGGCCCGCGATGTCCCGCGAATTTTCCGCCCAGCTCAAGAACCCGACCGCGCTCCACTACTTCCGCGAGGTGGCGAAGGCCGGCTCGTTCCGCAAGGCCGCCGAGGTCACGCACGTCGCGGCCTCCGCCATCAACCGGCAGGTGAAGAACCTCGAGGACGAGGTCGAGGCGCCGCTGTTCGAACGCGGCCGCGGCCGCTCGGGACTCAAGCTCACGGCCGCCGGCGAGATCCTGCTGCTGCATGTGCGCACCATCGCGAACGAGCTCAATGCGGCGAAGACCCAGATCGATGCGCTCAAGGGCCTGAAGCGCGGCAACATCCGCATGGGCGTCAACGAAGGCTTCGCGCGCGAGCTGCTGCGCGAGACGCTGACGCCGTTCAACCAGCGGCATCCGCAGGTCACCTTCGAATTGCTGGTGGCCGCGTCGCCCCGATTGGTGGAGATGGTGATGGCCGACGAGGTCGATCTCATCATCGCCTACAACGTCGCGCCGCATGCGGGCCTGCAGGTGCAGGCCCGCTGCCTGGTGGGCTCCTGCATCATGGTGCCGCGCCAGCATCCGCTGGCCTCGAAGAGCTCGGTGCGGCTGGCCGATTGCGCGCCCTACGGTTTCATCATGCCGCACGAGAGCATGGCACTGCGCCCGACCATCGACCGCATGTTCGCCAGCGTCGGCATCCAGCCGCGCATCGCGCTCACCACCGACTCCTACGAAATGATGCGCAGCGCGGCCTCGGCGGGACTGGGCATCGCGATCGTGAGCCAGTACCTGCACGGGCTCGATCCCAACTATCCGCACGCGGTGTTCGTGCCGATCCGCGACACGCGCGTGAAGAAGCAGGCGGTGTCGTGCTGCGTGCGCAAGGGACGCCATCTGTCGGTGGCCAGCCTCACGCTGCTCGAGAGCGTGGCGGCGGTGCTGCAGGCCCGCAGCGAACGCTGAACGGGGCCGGCATGCGGCGCCGAGCCGCGCTTTCAATGCGCTAATAAAGAGAACGCGTATCGACGTTTATTGATCTTGAGTAGAGCGGACCTCGCTCATAGAGTGGCGCTTCCCATCGCACTGTGTCCATCGAGTTCTTCGATGCAGTGCAGCAAAAAGCAGGAGCCCACGTGTTCAAAGCCATCCATCTGTCCCGGCCTGAAGGCGGCTTCGCAGCCGCCGAGGTCGAGCTCGACCGGTCCGTCCTGCCGCAGGCCGACGTGACCGTGCGCATCGAGCATTCCTCGCTCAACTACAAGGACGCGCTGGCCATCGCGAACCGCGGTCCCGTGGTGCGCCAGTGGCCGATGATTCCCGGCATCGACGGCGCCGGCGTGGTCGAGGCCAGCGACAGCGAGGAGTTCCGCGTCGGCGATCGCGTGATCCTCAATGGCTGGGGCGTCGGCGAAAACTGGTTCGGCTGCCTCGCGCAGTACGCACGGCTGAAGAGCGACTGGCTGATCCCGATGCCCGACCGGCTCGATTCGCGCTCGGCCATGGCCCTGGGCACCGCCGGCTACACCGCGATGCTCTGCGTGCAGGCCATCGAGCGCCATCACGTGCGGCCCGGCGCGGGCGAGGTGCTGGTGACCGGCGCCGCGGGCGGCGTGGGCAGCATCGCCGTCGCGCTGCTGGCCCACCTCGGCTATCGCGTGGTGGCCTCGACCGGCCGCGCCGCCGAGGCCGACTACCTGAAAAGCCTGGGCGCCGCCGAAGTGATCGACCGCGCCGAACTCGCCGCGCCCGGCAAGCCATTGGCGCGCGAACGCTGGGCCGCGGCGGTCGACACGGTCGGCAGCCACACGCTGGCCAATGCCTGCGCGGCCACGCGCTACGGCGGCGTGGTGGCGGCCTGCGGCATGGCGCAGGGGCTGGACTTCCCGGCCTCGGTTGCGCCCTTCATCCTGCGCGGCGTGACCTTGCGCGGCGTGGACTCGGTGATGGCGCCGCGCGCGGAGCGCATCAGCGCGTGGCAGCGGCTGTCGCATGTGCTCGATGTGCTGCGGCTCGGCAACATCGCCCACGAGATCGGCCTGTCGCAGGTGATCGCGCATGCGCACAAGCTGATGGCCGGCGAGGTGCGCGGCCGCATCTGCGTCGACGTCAATGCGTCGCACATCGCCGGGAGCCGCGCATGAGCTTGAACCTGCAGGCACTGTTCCGACCCGCCGCCGTCGCGGTGCTGGGCGCCTCGCCGCGCGCCGATGCCATGGGCACCTACGTCGCGCGCAACCTGCGCGACGGCGGCTACGCGGGCGAGATCTACCCGATCCATCCGACGGCTACCGAGGTCGAGGGGATGCGCTGCTACCCCGACCTGGCCTCGCTGCCGCGCGTGCCCGATTGCGCCGTGGTCGCGCTGTCGGCCGACAAGGTGATGGGCGCGCTGCGCGATGCCGCGGCCCAGGGCGTGAAGTCGGCGGTGGTGTTCGCGAGCGGTTTCGCCGAACTTGGCGCCGAGGGCGCGGCGCTGCAGCGGCAGTTCGCCGAGCTGCATGCGCAGACCGGCCTGCTGGTGTGCGGCCCCAACTGCCTCGGCCTGATCGACGTGCATGCGCGCACCGCGCTCTACAGCGCGCCACCGCCCGACCCGCTGCCCGCCGGCGGCGTGGCGGTGGTGTCGCATTCGGGCTCGGCCTGCATCGCGCTCGGCGGCACCGGGCGCCTGGGCCTGAGCCACATGGTCTCGGTCGGCAACGCGGCGGTGCTCGACATCCACGACTACCTCGCCCACTTCGCGAACGACGACAAGGTGAAGCTCGCCGCGGTGTTCATGGAGACGGTCCGCGACCCCGAAGGCTTCGCGCGTGCCGCGCGGCTGATGCGCGCGGCCGGCAAGCCCATCGTGCTGCTGCGCGTGGGCCGCTCCAGCCAGGGTGCCGCGGCCACGGCCGCGCACACGGGCTCGCTGGCCGGCTCCGACGAGGCCTACCTCGACTTCTTCCGCGGCCTCGGCGTGGTGGTGGCGAACGACATGGACGAGTTCGTCGAGACCTGCGTGCTGTTCGAGAGCGGCGCCCGGGCGCCACGGGGCGACGGCGTGGCGGTGCTCAACGTGAGCGGCGGCGAGATCGCGCTCACCTGCGACCTCGGCGAGGCCGCCGGCCTGCGCTTCGCCAGGCCGGCCGCGACCACGCTGCAACGCCTGGCCGCGGTGCTGCCCTCGTTCGCCACGCCGAGCAATCCGCTCGACGTGACTGGCGCAGCGGTGTCCGATGGCGGCCTGTACCGGCAATGCGTCGACATCCTCGCGGCCGACCCCGACGTGGCCGTGCTCGCGATCTCGCAGGACTGCCCGCCGGGCATCGGCGAACGCGCGGCCGGCAACTACCGGCTGATCGCGCAGGCGGCGGCGCAGGCGGCCCAGGCGCTTTCGAAGCCCGTGCTGTTCTACAGCAACGTCGGCGGCGGCATGCATGCGGATGTCGTCGCACCGCTGCATGCGTCGAGGGTCGCGGCATTGCAGGGCGCACGCCCCGCACTGCAGGCGATCGCGCACTGGCTCGCCTGGCACCGCTGGCAGCCCGAGCCGGCCTTCGAGCCCGCGTTCTCGCAGCCGCAGCCCGCCTGGCGCGACCGCTTCGCGAGCGGCGAGCCGCTGTCGGAAGGCGAGGCCAAGCGCTTCCTCGCCGACCACGGCATCGCGACGACGCGCGAGCGCCTGTGCACCAGCGCCGAGCAGGCGGTCGCCGCCGCGCGCGAGATCGGCCATCCGGTGGTGATGAAGATCGAGTCGCCCGACATCGCCCACAAGACCGAGGCCGGCGGCGTGGCCCTGGGCCTGGCCGACGACGCCGCGGTGCGCGCGGCCTTCGACCGCATCCTGGCCGACGTGAGCCGCCACCAGCCGCAGGCGCGCCTGCGCGGCGTGGCCGTGCAGGAGATGGTGCGCGGCGGCATCGAGATGATCGCCGGCACCTCGCGGCGCGCGCCCTTCGGTCCCGCGCTGGTGGTCGGCACCGGCGGCATCTGGGTCGAGCTGGTGCGCGATTCGGTGCTGGCGCTGGCGCCCGTGAGCCCGGCACGCGCGCACCGGATGCTGCGCGCGACGCGCGCGGCGGCGCTGCTCGACGGCTTCAGGGGCGCGGCACCCGCCGACGCCGCGGCCCTCGAGGCCCTGATGGTGCGGCTGTCGGAGATCGCCGCGGCCTATGCGGACCTCGTGGAGGCCATCGAAATCAACCCGGTCGCCGTGCTTGCCGCGGGACAGGGCGTGCGCGTGCTCGACGCCCTGGTCGAGCTGCGCGGACCGACGCTCAACTGAAAGGAAGTACCCATGGACTACCAGGCCATCCAGCTCGCCATCGACGGCAGCATCGCCACGCTCACGCTCAACCGCCCCGAGAAGATGAACGCGCTCGACGACCAGCTGCTGCTCGAGATGCAGCACGCGCTCGACAGCCTCGAGGCGAACCTGGCCGTGCGCGCCCTCATCGTCACCGGCGCGGGTCGCGCCTTCAGCGCGGGCTTCGACCTCAGCCCGCGCGAGGAGCCGTTCACCACCGTGCAGGACTGGCGCGAGCACGTGAAGCTGGGCAACGACACCTGGTCGCGCATCTGGCGCTCTCGGCTGCCGGTGATCGCGGCGGTCAACGGCTTCTGCCTCGGCGGCGCCTGCGATCTCTCGATGGTCTGCGACATCACGCTGGCCGCCGACAGCGCGCAGTTCGGCGAGCCCGAGATCCAGTTCAAGTCGGCCCCGCCCTACGCGATCATGCCCTGGGTGCTGGGCATGAAGAAGACCAAGGAGCTGCTGCTGACCGGCGACCGCGTGGACGCGCAGGAGGCGCAGCGCATCGGCCTGGCCAACCGCGTGGTGCCGGCCGACCAGCTGCTGGCCGAGGCCCGGCGGCTGGCGACCAAGCTGTCGATGATTCCGCCGCCCGCGATGCAGCTCAACAAGATGGGATTGAACCGCGCCTACGAGATGCGCGGCTTCCAGTCCACCATCGACTACGGCGCCGAGGTCTTCACGCTGGTGCTGATGGCGAAATCGGCCGAGGCCGACGAGTTCTTCAAGGTGGCCGGCGCGCAGGGCCTGAAGGCCGCCTTCAAGTGGCGCGACGCGCGCTTCGCGCTCGAAGGCCCGCAGTGAGGCCAGGCCGGGCGCACCTCGAAAGGCACGCACCATGATCGAGATCTCTGGACTCAACAAGCGCTACCTCACGCGCGACGGCGTGGACATCGACGCGCTGAAGGACGTGAACCTCTCGGTGGCCGACGGCGAGTTCGTCACCGTGGTCGGGCCCAGCGGCTGCGGCAAGTCCACCCTGCTCAAGATCCTGGCCGGCACGCTACGGCGCAGCTCGGGCTCGGTGAAGGCGCGCGACATCCCGCTCGACGGACCGAGCCGCGACGTCGGCGTGGTGCTGCAGGCGCCGGTGCTGCTGCCCTGGCGCACGGTGCTCGAGAACGTGATGGTGCCGGTCGAGATCCAGCGCCTGGACCGCAAGGTCTACGAGCCGCGCGCCCGCGCGCTGCTCAAGCTGGTGGGCCTCGAGGGCTTCGAGGGCAAGTACCCGTCCGAACTCTCGGGCGGCATGCAGCAGCGCGTGGGCATCTCGCGCGGGCTGGTGCACGACCCGGCCTTCGTGCTGATGGACAAGCCCTTCGGCGCGCTCGACGCGATGACGCGCGAGACCATGAACCTCGAGCTGCTGCGCATCTGGAAGGAGAGCGGCAAGACGGTGGTGCTGGTCACGCACAGCATCCCCGAGGCCGTGTTCCTCGCCGACCGCGTGGTCGTGATGTCGCCGCGGCCGGGTCGCATCACCGAGATCCTGCCGATCGACCTGCCGCGCCCGCGGCGGCTCGAGATGATCAATTCGGAACGCTTCGGCGGCTACGTCTCGGCCATCCGCAGGCACTTCCATTCGCTCGGAGCACTCGACGCATGAACACCCGCACCGCTTCCACCGTGCTGCCCGCCGCGCCTTCGGCGCCTCCCGCGCGGCGCATCGCCCGGCCCGAGATCCCGCTGGCCATCGCGCTGTTCATCGTCGTAGTCGGCGGCTGGGAGCTCGCGGTGCGCGCGCTCGACATCTCCGCGCTCTTGGTGCCGCCGCCCTCGGCGGTCGCGCTGGCGCTGTGGAGCGGACTGATCTCCAACGCCTTCACCTACCACTTCGGCGTGACCGCCTACGAGACGCTCGCGGGCTTCGCGGTCGGCGCGGGCCTCGGGCTGGTGCTGGGCTCGCTGGTGTCGCAGTTCGTGCTGGTCGAGAAGACGCTCTATCCCTACATCGTCGCGTTCCAGACCATCCCCAAGGTGGCGATCGCGCCGCTGTTCGTGATCTGGTTCGGCTACGGCATGACCTCGAAGGTGATCATCACCGCCACCATCGCCTTCTTTCCGGCGCTGGCCAACACCATCGTCGGGCTGCGCGCGGCGCCGGCGGACCAGATCGAGCTGCTGCGGGCCTTCACCGCGACGCGCTGGCAGATCTTCCGCATGGCGCGCGTGCCGCATGCGCTGCCCTACGTCTTCGCGGGGCTCGACGTGTCGATCGTGCTGTCGGTGATCGGTGCGGTGGTCGGCGAGTTCGTCGGCGCGCAGGCGGGGCTGGGCTACCTGATCCTGCAGCGCACCTTCTCGATGGACACGGCGGGCATGTTCGCCATCCTCATCCTGCTGTCGGCCATGGGCATCGTGCTGCATGCGGTCATGAAGTACGCCCGCAAGCGGGTCGTGTTCTGGCTCGAGACGCAGAAGGACGCCACGCTCGGCGCCTGAGCCCCGGTTTCCCCTCGCACTTCACTTCCGGAGTCTTCATGACCACTCGCATCCTCGCCGGCGGCCTGCGCGCCCTCCTGCTGCTGCTCCTGGCCTGCGCGCTGCACGCATCGGCCCAGAGCGCCAAGCCCCTGAAGGAGGTCACGCTGGCCGTCGGCGGCGTGAGCGTGCTCAACGCGGCCTATCCCTGGCTCATGATGCCGCTGGCGCTCGGCTACTGGCGCGACGAGGGCTACGACGTCGAGGTGGTGGCCACGCCCGGCTCGCTGCAGACGGTGCAGCAGCTCGCCGCGGGCAGCATCGCGCTGTCGCAGATGAGCGCGGGCGCCCTGATCCAGGCCAACGTGATGAACAACCTGCCGATCCGCGCGATCAGCGTGAACAACGTGCTCGACTGGGCCGTGGGCGTGCAGGCCGACGGCCCGGTCGCGAAGGTGGCCGACCTCAAGGGCAAGAACATCGGCATCGTGAGCCTGGCCAGCGGCGGCCTGCCGATGCTCAAGGCGCTGCTGCGCGCCGGCGGCCTCGATCCCGACAAGGACGTGACCATCGTCGCCGTGGGCACCGGCGCGCCCGCGCTGGAGGCGCTGCGCGCCAACCGGGTGCAGGGGCTGATGTTCTGGCACACGGCGCTGGTGGGCTTCGAGAATGCCGGCGGCCGGCTGCGCTACCTGTCGGACCCCGCCTGGGAGACCTTCGCCGACTTCAGCCTCGCGACCACGCAGCGCATCATCGACAGCGACCCGGCGATGGTCGAGGCCATCGCGCGCGGCGTGGCCAAGGCCAGCCTGTTCACCGCCACCAATCCGCAGTGCGCGCGCCAGCTGCACTGGAAGCGCTTCCCGCAGAGCAAGCCCACCGGTGCCGACGAGGCCACGCTGGCGCGCAACGACGACCGGCTGGTGGCGGCGGTGGTCGGGTCGATGGACAAGGCACGGCGCCTCGACGGCAGCCAGGCCTGGGGCCGCGTCGATGCGGCCGGCTTCCAGCGCATGCAGGACTTCCTGTTCGACAACAAGGTGATCGACCGGAAGGTGGCGCCCGAGACCTTCGTGATCCGCACGCCCGGCTTCGCCGAGCGCGTGGACCGCTACGACCACGAGGCGGTGATCCGCCAGGCCAAGGCCTGTGCCATCTCCTGAGACGAAGGAGCGCGAACGATGACCCCGATGCATGGTGCCTATGCGGCGGACGCCGCGGGACCGAAGCGCTCGCAGGCCGAGATCGCGGTGCGCTGCGACCTCGCGGCCGCCTACCGGCTGATCGCGCTGCACGGCCTGGACGACAGCATCTACACGCACATCTCCGCGCGCGTGCCCGATGCCGAGAACCAGTTCCTGATCAATCCCTTCGGCCTGCTGTTTCGCGACGTCACGGCCGGCTCGCTGGTGAAGATCGACCTCGAGGGCCGCCAGCTCGAGGACTCGCCGCACGACGTGAACCCCGCGGGCTTCACCATCCACAGCGCGATCCATGCGGCGCGCCACGATGCCGCCTGCGTGCTGCACACCCACACGGTGGCCGGCGTGGCGGTGTCGACGCTCGAGGAAGGGCTGCTGCCGCTCAACCAGTGGTCGTTGCTGTTCCACCAGCGCGTGGCTTATCACGACTTCGAGGGCATCGCGCTCGACCTCGACGAGCGCGAGCGCCTGGTGGCCGATCTCGGCGCCACCGCCAAGGTGCTGATCCTGCGCAACCACGGCCTGCTGACCGTGGGGCGCAGCGTGGCGGACGCGGTGCTGACGATGCTCGCGCTCGAGAAGGCCTGCCGGGCGCAGATCGCGGTGCTCTCGACCGGGCGGCCCGTGCGCGCGATCCCCGAGGCCATCCGCCAGAAGACGCTGCGGCAGCTCGAGAGCGGCGACGGCAACCGCATGAAGGGGCAGACCGATCCCGACCAGCGGGCCTGGCACGCCATGCTGCAGCGGCTGGCGCCGGCCAGATGACATTTTTGGAATCGAAATGTGCGATCCAGGTCGATGGCCTGGCACCACAGTCCGCTCCAGAGCAGTGCCGGTCGTCACTGCATGACCCCGCGGCGCCGCAGCCGGCGCCGCCAGAACCTGGAGCCTTTCATGCATCGCAGAACCCTCATGGGCCGCATCGCGGCCATCGCCCTCGCCGGTGTCTTCTCCGCGGCCGCCGCCAGTGCGCAGACGGCGCCCCCGGCGCCGGTCGCCGTCCACAACGTGGTGCTGGTGCACGGCCTCTATGCCGACGGCTCGAGCTGGGGCAAGGTGATTCCGCTGCTGCAGGCGCAGGACCTGCACGTGACCTCGGTGCAGAACCCGCTGAGCGGCTTCCAGGACGACGTCGACGCGGTCAAACGCGTGCTGGCGCAGCAGGACGGCCCCACGCTGCTGGTCGGCCATTCGTACGCCGGCATGGTGATCAGCGAGGCGGGCACCGACCCGCACGTGGCGGGCCTGGTCTACATCGCGGCGCGCGCGCCCGATGCCGGCGAGGACTACCCGGCTCTCACGCGCAAGTTCGCCGCCGCGCCCGCCGGTGCCGGCCTGCAGTGGGACACCAACGGCTGGGGTTCGCTGAGCCAACCGGCCTTCGTGAAGGACTTCGCGGGCGACCTGCCGCCGGCCGAGGCACTGGCCTACTACGCGGTGCAGCAACCGTTCGCGCGCGCCATCACCACCGCCAAAACCACGGCGGCGGCCTGGCACGACAAGCCGACCTGGTATGCCGTCTCGCGCCAGGACCGCACCATCGATCCCGAGCTGCAGCGCTTCATGGCCCAGCGCATGAAGGCCAGCACGGTCGAGCTCGACGCCAGCCACGTGTCGCTGCTGTCGCAGCCCCAGGCGGTGGCCGACCTGATCGTGAAGGCGGCGCAGGGCCGGCGCTGAACGCGCGGCCCGGCGATAGACTGCGGAACCGCCGCGCCGGTCGAGCCGCCGGCGGCGGCCCCGGAAGGACACAACATGCGCGTGCTCGTCGTCGAAGATCATCCCAAGCTGGCGGACTACCTGCGCAAGGGACTCACCGAGAACGGCTACGTCGTCGACGTCGCGGCCGACGGCATCGATGGCCGCCATCTCGCGGTGAACGGCGAATACGACATCGTGGTGCTCGACGTGATGCTGCCCGGCCTCGACGGCTTCGCGGTGCTCAAGGCGATCCGCGCCACCAAGGACGTGGCGGTGCTCATGCTGACGGCGCGCGACCAGGTCGAGGACCGCGTGCGCGGCCTGCAGGACGGCGCCGACGACTACCTGGTCAAGCCCTTCGCGTTCTCGGAGCTGCTGGCGCGCCTGACCGCGCTGCGCCGCCGCGGCGTGCGCTCGGGCGGCACCTCGGAGCCCACCGTGCTGACCCTGGGCGAGCTGCAGCTGGACCTCGCGCGGCGCAAGGCCTCGCGCGGCGGCCAGGCGCTCGAGCTGACCAACAAGGAGTTCCTGATCCTGGCGCTGCTGATGCGGCGCCGCGGCGAGGTGCTGTCGCGCACCGTGATCGCCGAGCAGGTGTGGGACATGAATTTCGACAGCGACACCAACGTGGTCGAGGTGGCGGTGCGCCGCCTGCGCGCCAAGCTCGACGAGCCCTTCGAGACCCCGATGCTGCGCACCGTGCGCGGCATGGGCTACGTGCTGGAGTCCGCGTGAAGGCACCGCGGGTGCGCTTCGGGTCGATCTCGGCGCGCCTGGTGCTGATGCTGGCGGTGGTCGCGGTCGCGGTGTTCGCGGCCACCGGCTACCTGCTGCACAAGGCGCTCGAGCAGGTGCTGATCGCCGACGAGCGCTCGGACCTCAGCGGCAAGACCGAGGTGGTGCAGCACTTCATCGACGAGGTGCGCACGCCGGCCGACCTGCCAATGCTGCGGCGCCACCTCGCGGCCACCAGCGTGGGCGGGCGCTACCGCTGGAACGTGTGGCTGATCGCGCGCGACGGCGAGATGCTCTACGGCGCCGAGCCGATGCCGCCCACGCTGCGCGGCGAGGGCAACAAGGTCTGGCTGCAGCGGCAGGACGGCGTGGTGCTGCGCGGCGCGCACTACCGGCTCGACGAGCACGCCATCTTTCCGGGTGCGCAGGTGCTGATCGGCATGGACCCGCGGCCGCGCGCCGAGATGCTCGACCGCTACGACAACTACGGCCTGCTGGTCGGCGCGCTCGGCGTGCTGTGCACCGTGGCGCTCGGCGCCATCGCCACGCGGCGCGGCCTGCGCGCGCTCGCGGACCTGTCGCGCGAGGCCTCGGTGATACGCCCTGGCGGGCTGTCGCAGCGGCTGACCCTGCCGGCCGACAGCACCGAGCTGCTGCCGCTGGCCCTGCGCTTCAACGAGGTGCTGGCGCGCATGGAGGATGCGTGGACGCAGCTCGAGGGCTTCAATGCCGACGTGGCGCACGAGCTGCGCACGCCGCTGGCCATCATGATCAACGGCGCCGAGCTCGCGCTCGCGCGCGATCGGCCCCAGGACGAGATGCGCGAGGTGCTCGAGTCGCACCTCGAGGAGCTGCGCACGCTGGGCTCGATGGTCAACGACATGCTGTTCCTCGCGCGCGCCGACCGCGGCGACGCGGCCGAGGACCTGCGCGAGCTCTCGCTGGGCGAACAGGCGCGGCAGGTCGGCGAATTCGTCGAGGTCTTCCTCGAGGAGAAGCGCCAGCGGCTCGAGATCGAGGGCGATGCCTCGGTGCCGGTCAACCGCGTGCTGCTGCGCCGCGCGCTCGTGAACCTGCTGACGAACGCATCGCGGCATGCGCCGCAGGAGGCCGTGATCGGCCTGCGGATCGAGGCGCTGCCGGAGGGCGCGCGCATCACGGTGACCAACCCGGGCGACGCGATTCCGGAAGAAGTGCGGCAGCACATGTTCGAGCGCTTCTGGCGCGGCGACAGCTCGCGGCCCAGGACCGGCGAGCGCTTCGGACTCGGGCTGGCGATCGTGCGCGCCATTGCGCGCATGCATGGGGGGGAGACCTTCGTGCAGGGCGCGGCGGGGACCAACGAGATCGGGTTCACGCTCGGTAGCCGCGTCGCCGCATCGACGCCGAGCTCGCCCGCGTAGGTCCACCACGGCCCGCCCGGGCCTTTACTTGGTTTCGGGGATTCCCCGCATCGACCGGCCTGCCTACGCTTGCCGCGATGTCCAGGCGAGTTCCTCGGCCACTCACCGGGACCGGCGAAATGCCGCGCTTCTTCACCAGAGAAAAGCGGGCCCGCGTTTCGCACCATCGCACAGGCCGATTGCAGAGCAGGAGGAGCAATTCCATGACCGACATGCATCTATCGCCCGACATCGTCGCCAACGCGTCCTTGGTGCCGAGCGCGGCCGTCGACAGCGGCGAGATCAAGATCACTTTCGTCAACTACTCGAAGTTCGAGCTGCGGCGCGACGTCACCGGCTACACCAAGGACTTCGCGCTCGGCAGCGTGACCTCCTCGCCGGGGCCGGTGCTCAAGGCCCGTTCGGGCATGGAGACGCTCGACATCTGCCAGATCGCGTTTTCGTGGATCGCCGACGGCGCCAACAACGCCTACGTCACCTGGTACAGCCCCGAGATCCCGGTGCGCTTCGGCGTGCGGATCGTCGCGCCGGTGCAGGTCTTCGGCATGGGCAAACGCCCGTACTGGGACGTGTGCTGGGACAACAACCCGGGCCGGGATCCGCAATGGGCACGCTCGGGATCGGATCCGTCGGACCCCAGGACCTTCTTCGCCGACGGGCACGTCGGCGGCCTCGCGGCCATCGGCCGCGCGCAGTCGTGGCACACGGCGCTCGACCTGACCGTGACCATCAGCGACTACACGGGAGGCAAGCCATGAACGACCTGCTGATTCTCGAGATCGAGCAAGGACGGTGGGTCGCGCGGGTCGCGAACACCGACATCGAGTACGCCTTCAAGTACCTCGTGGAAGAACCCGACCTCAGCAGCCTCTGCGTCCAGTCGCTTGCCCTGGCCATGCAGTCAGGGCGCCAGCAGGTGATCGACAGCATCGCGGGCAACGGCATCTTCGATCTTCCCGCCGGCACACCGCCCGAGACCGTGGTCGCCGAGCTGTTCGACGCGACTGCGGCCCTGCGCTACGAGGGGGCCGCGATCTTCGTGGCAGAAACCGTTCTGGCCGACGAGCTGGAGCAGGCTGGAATCAAGCTGCTCGCGGTCGTGCCCTAAGTCTCAGTCCGCTCCCGGCATGCGCAGCACGATCTTCCCGATATGCGCCCCGGCCTCCATCCGCGCCTTGGCCGCCGGCAGTTCGTCGAACGCCACCACTTGGTCGATGCGCGGCCGGATGCGGCCGGCCGCGAACAGCGGCAGCACCTCAGCGACGAAACGCGGCACGCCGGAGGCGCGCTGGGCCTTGGTGCGCAGCTTGTTCGAGACGCCGAACAGCGTGAGCCTCCGCGCATGCAGGGCCTCGAGGTCGAGCTCGGCATGCAGCACGCCGTCGACATGGCCCACGGTCGCGTGCCGCCCCTCGAAGGCCATCGCGCGCAGGTTCTCGGCGAACACCGAGCCGCCGACCGTGTTGACGACGAGGTTCGCGCCCTTGTCCTCGGTGGCTTGCAGCACGGCCGGCGCGAAATCGGCGGCGCGGGTGGGCAGCGCGACATCGAGCCCCAGCGGCGCGAGGGCCGCGAGCTTGTCGGCCGAGCCCGAGGTGCCGATGACGCGCGCGCCGAGCGCCTTGCCCAGTTGCAGCGACGCCACCCCGACGCCCGAGGACACGCCGTTGACCAGCAGCCATTCGCCGGGCTGCAGCCGGCCCTGCAGCACCAGCATGTCGAACGCGACCAGGAAGGCCAGCGGAATGCTCGCGGCCTCTTCCCACGACAGTACCTCCGGCACGGCCATGGCCTCGGCCGCTTCCATCAACGCGTACTCCGCGAAGGCCCCGGCGCAGCGGCCCATCACGCGGTCGCCAACTTGAAATCCACTAACGGCATTTCCAACATCGACCACCCTGCCTGCACCCTCCCCGCCGGCCGGGCGCCAGGCACCCGAAGCGCCGTGGCTCGCCAGGAACTCGCCGCGGTTGAGCGATGCCGCATGCAGGCGCACCAGCAGCTGCCCCGGGCCCGCGGTGGGCACCGGCACCTCGCGTTGCTCGAGCACGCCGCCCGTCTCGCTCATCCGCATCCAGAAGGACTGCATGGTGGTCGCTTCGGTCATCGAGAGATTTCCCTTCAAGCACTCAGATGGCGCAGCACGGCCTGCGTGAACGCCACCGTGTTGCCGCTGCCGCGGATGTCGCCGGTGCGCGCCGAACGATCGGCCAGCGCGGCCGTGGTGGCGCGCGACATCGACGACGCCATGCGCACCGCGCCCTCGTTGCCGCGGCTGTGGCCGAGCCAGTCGAACAGCATGCGCGTCGACTCGATCATCGCGTAGGGATTGGCGATGCCCTGCCCCGCGATGTCGGGCGCCGAGCCGTGCGTGGCCTGCGCCATCGCGATATCGCCGTCGCCGATGCACAGTCCCGGCGCCATGCCGAGGCCGCCGACCAGGCCGGCCGCCTCGTCCGACAGAATGTCGCCGAACATGTTGGTCGTGACCACCACGTCGAAGCTCTGCGGATCGCGCACCAGCCGCATCGCGAAGGTGTCGACGATCACGTCGTCCACGCGCACGTCGGGGTACTCCTCGGCGAGCTTCCTGCACTCCTCGACGAACATGCCGCAGCCGAGCTTGAACACGGTGTCCTTGTGCACATAGGTCAGATGCTTGCGGCGCTGCCGCGCGAGTTCGAAGGCCGCGCGCGCCACGCGCCGGCTGCCGGTGCGGGTGATCACGCGCACCGACAGCGTGACCTCGTCGTTGGGCCGGAACTCGCCCGAACCCGCCACCATGTTGCGGTCGGGCTGGAAGCCCTCGTTGTTCTCGCGCACGATCACCAGGTCGACGCCGTCGTGCAGGCAGCCGATGTCCGGGTACGAGCGCGTGGGCCGCACGTTGGCGAAGAGGTTGAAGGTCTTGCGCAGGATCGGATGCGGGTTGATCGCATTCGGTCCCTTGGGATAGGCGCGGTGGCCGATGGGCCCGAGGAGCCAGCCGTCGAGTGTGCGCAGGGTCTCGAGCGTGCCGGGCGGCAGGGTGTGGCCGTGGGTCTTGAGCGCGCGCGCTCCGATCGGCAGCGGATGCCAGTCGATGGCCACGCCGTGCAGCTCGGCGGCCGCGCGCGCGATGTCGACCGAGGCCGGCACGATCTCGTGGCCGATGTCGTCGCCGTCGAGGATGCCGATGCGAAGCGATGGAATGCTGTTCGTCATGCGTGCCTCCTGTTCAAGCCGACGGCGCGGTCAATGCGGTCAGCGTGCGCAGGTCGGGCAGCGCGGCCAGCGTGCGGCACGCCTCGGTGATCCGGCCCGAGCGCTGTGCGCCGAGCAGCGGCACCGCGAGCGCGTCGAACTTGGCCTCGAGCTGCGCATCGGAGAGCGGGTTGTGCATCGAGCCGATCGCATGATCGACCTGCACCTCGACGCGCCGGCCGTCGCGCAGCAGCGCGCTCACGTGCACCGATTCTTCCGCGATGCCGTCGTCGACCACCGCCTGCACCCGGTTGCGCAGCGCGACCACGCGCGGGTCGTTGACCATCGCATCCGAGAACTCCTCCTCGCCGGCGCGGCCATGGATCAGGCCCACGGCGCAGCCGTGGTAGACGCTGAACTTGCCCTGCAGCCCATCCTTCGGTTCCTTCTTGCCCGTGAGCTCGAGCACCAGCGAATGCACGCGCAGCTCGATGCGCTCCACGTCCTCGGGCGCGATGCCCTGCGCGCGCAGCCGCACGCAGGCGTCGATGCTCGGATGGATCACGATGCCGCAGGCGAAGGGCTTGTAGGTGTTGAAGGAGATCTCGAAGCGCTCGCCGAGTTCGTCGGTGACCTCGTGCCAGGCCCGCTTGTCGGAAGCCACCTGCACGAAGCCGCGCGGCGCCTCGAGCGCCCGCTCGCTGGCCGTGAAGCCCTGGCTCGCGAGCAGCGCTGACATCAGGCCCGCGCGCGCCGCGGCGCCCGGATGGAAGGGCTTGGTCATGGTGCCGAACTGCTCGCGCAGGCCCACGGGCTGCGAGGCCGCGATGCCGATCGCCATCGCCGTGCGGTGTTCGTCCAGCCCCAGCAGCCGCGCGCAACCCGCGGCCGCGCCGAGCATGCCGGTCGAGCCCGTGATGTGCCAGCCGCGGTCGTAGTGGTCGGGGTACATGGTGTTGCCGATGCGGCAGGCTACGTCGATGCCGAGCACCAGCGCGTCGATCAGCTGGCGGCCCGAGGCTCCGCGGTGCTCGCCGAGCGCCAGCAGCGCCGAGGCGACCGGGCCGGCCGGATGGATGATGGTCTTCAGGTGCGTGTCGTCGAAATCGAAGGTGTGCGAGGTGATGCCGTTGAGCAGTGCCGCGCTGGCCATGTCGACCTTGTCGGCGCGGCCTGGCACGCTGGCCTGCGGTGCCGGCTCGAGCATGCGCACGGCGGCGATCGCGGCCTCGGCCGCCTCGTGGCGCGCGGCGCCGATCGCGCAGCCGAGCCAGTTGTAGAAGGTGCGATGCGCCTCGCGCTCGACCGCGTCGCTCCAGCCGCGCGAGGGATGCGTGGCGACGAAGCGGGCCAGGATGGCGGTGACGGGAGGGGCCGAGGTGTCGGCGGAAACGTGCGTGTTGCGGGCCACTGGAGTTCTTGCTGGGTTGCGTTGAAAAAGAAAGGGGAAGCCGGCCGGGCCTACTCGTCGAGCTGGATGTTCCGGGCCTTGGCGAGCGCGGTCCAGCGCGCGATCTCCGAGCCGATGTACTTGCCGAACTGGTCGGGCGTCATCGGCCAGGGCTCGACGGCCTCGCTCGCGAGCTTCTCGGCGAGGTCGGGCGCCTTGAGCACCGCGACCTGGGTCTCGTTGAGGCGGCGCACCACGTCGGCCGGCATGCCGGCCGGGCCGACCGAGCCGTACCACTGCATCGCGTCGAAGCCCTTGAAGCCGACCTCGTCCATGGTCGGCACGTCCTTGAGCTGCGCGCTGCGCTTGCTGCCGGTGACGGCCAGCGCGCGCATGCGGCCCGAGCGCAGGTGCGGCAGCGCCGCCGCGAGCCCCGGGAACATGGCCTGGGTCTGGCCGCCGAGCACGTCGTTGATGGCCGGTGCGATGCCGCGGTAAGGCACGTGCACCATGACCACGCCGGTCTCCTGCTTGAACAGCTCCATCGTCATGTGCGTGAGCGAGCCCGCGCCGGCCGAGCCGTAGCTCACCTTGCCCGGGTTGCGCTTCACGTAGTCGACGAACTCGGCCACGGTCTTGGCGGGCACCTCGGCATTGATGGCCAGCACGTTGGGCGTGGCGCCGATCATGCCGATCGGCGTGAAGTCCTTGATCGCGTTGTAGCTCACGCGGCGCGTCGCGGGCGTGGTGCCGTGGGTCGCGACATAGCCCTGCATCAGCGTGTAGCCGTCGGCCGCGGCGCGCGCCGTGTTCTGGCAGGCCACCACGCCGCCGCCGCCGCTCTGGTTGTCGATCACGAAGGGCTGGCCCAGCGCGCGGCCCCAGCGTTCGGCGACCACGCGGGCGATCATGTCGTTGCCGCCGCCGGCGGCGACCGGCACGATGTAGCGGATCGGCTTGCTCGGAAAGTCCTGCGCGATCGCGAAGCGGGGCATCACGATGGCGGCCGAGGCCGCGGAAGCGGTCAGCAGCAGTTGGCGGCGTTGCATGTCGGTGTCTCCTTGTTCTGCCGCGCATCTTCTGCCTGGGCGTCATTGCAGTAAATTGCAAGTTTTTGGGGGTTTATTGCATGAACTGCATGAGTGAGACCCGATGCTGAAGCCCTCGCTGGCCGACCTGCGTGCCTTCGTCACCGTGGGCGAGCTGCAGAGCTTCGCCGCGGCGGCGCGCACCCTGCACCTGTCGCAGCCCGCGCTGTCGCGGCGCATCTCGCACCTCGAGGAACTGCTGGGCGTGCGCCTGTTCGACCGCACCACGCGCAGCGTCGAGCTCACGCTGCTGGGCCGGCGCTTCCTCGGCCAGATCCGCGGCTTGGTCGACGACCTCGACCGCTCGGTGCTGAGCCTGCGCGACGCGGCCGAGCTCGAGGCCGGCGACGTCACCATCGGCTGCGTGCTGTCGACCGTGCACCACTTCATGCCGCCCGTGATCCAGGCCTTCCGAGCGCGGCATCCGCACGTGCTGGTGCGCATCATCGAGGAGGGTGCCGACGAGGTGCTCGCGAGCGTGAAGCAGGGCGAGGCCGATTTCGCGCTCAACTACATCGGCATGCAGGACCCCGAGGTGGAGTTCACGCCGCTGCTCAAGGAACCCTACGTGCTGGCCTGCCCCGCGGACCATCCGCTGGCGCGGCGCAAGTCCGTGGGCTGGGAGGAACTCGCGCAGTACCCGCATGCGCGCGTCTCGCAGGCCAGCCGCAACCGCCTGTTCATCGACCAGGCCCTGGCCGAGCTGCCGCCGCTGCCGCGCCCGGTGTGCGAGGTGCGCCACGTCTCCACGCTGATCGGCATGGTCGAGAACGGCCTCGGCGTGGCCGTGGTGCCGCAGCTCACGCTGCCGCGCAAGCCGGCCGCGGTGGTCGGGGTGCGGCTGGAACGGCCCGAGATCGGGCGCACCATCGGCGTGATCCGGCGCGCGGGGCGCAGTCTCTCGCCCGCGGCGGCGGCGTTTCTGGAGATGCTGGCGCTGGCGAGTCGCTCGAGCGTCAAGCCGGCCAGGCCGGCGAAGGCTCCGACATCGACACGGGCGCGCCGGCCTTGAGCCAGCGCCTGACGTTCACCGAATCGGCGCAAAATGGATACTTCTGGCTGCTCCCGCCATCTCTTCGCCTCAGACTCCGTCTGAGCTTTTCATGAACGTCCACCATCGAAACAACATCCGGATCCAGGGTTCGGGACCGGCGACCCTCGTCTTCGCCCATGGATTCGGGTGCGACCAGAACATGTGGCGGCTCATGGCGCCACGGTTCGCGGACCGCTACAAGGTGGTGACCTTCGACCTGGTGGGCGCGGGCCAATCGGACCTCGATGCCTACGATGGCGCGAAGTATTCGAGCCTCGAGGGTTATGCCGACGACCTGCTCGAGGTCGTCCGCGACGTGGCTGCGGGACCGGCGATCTTCGTGGGCCACTCCGTCAGCGGCATGATCGGGGTGCTCGCCGAACTGAAGTCGCCCGGCACCTTCGCGGCGAACGTGATGATCGGCCCTTCGCCGTGCTACATCGACGATGGCGACTACGTGGGCGGCTTCGCGCGCGAGGACATCGACTCGCTGCTGGACACGCTCGACAGCAACTATCTCGGCTGGGCGAGCAGCATGGCGCCCGCCATCATGGGCGTGCCCGAACGCCCGGAACTCGGTGAAGAGCTTTCGGCGAGCTTCTGCCGCACCGATCCCGACATCGCCAAGCAGTTCGCCAGGGTCACCTTCCTGTCCGACAACCGCGAAGACCTGGCGAAGCTGCGCACGCCCACGCTCATCATCCAGTCGTCCGAGGACCTGATCGCGCCACCGGTCGTCGGCCGCTACGTCCACGAGGTTCTGCCCCACAGCACCTTGCGCGTCGTCGAGAACGTCGGCCATTGCCCTCACCTGAGCGCGCCCGATGCGTGCTGCGATGCGATCGAGGCCTTCCTCGATGCGCTGCCGCGGGCCCGAGCCGGATGACGCAGGCCATCCCCGACCTCGCCGGCCTCTTCGACGAGGCACCGTGCGGCTTGATCGTGACGAGGCTCGACGGCACGATCGTCAAGGCCAACGGCACGTTCTGCGACTGGATCGGCATCCCTCGCGACGAGCTCGTCGGCGCGAAGCGATTGCAGGAGCTCTTCACGATGGGCGGCCGGATCTTCCATCAGACGCATTGGGCGCCTTCGCTGCAGATGCAGGGATCGCTGGCCGAGGTGAAGTTCGACCTTCGCCATCGCGACGGACGAACGATCCCCATGATCCTCAACGCCCGCCGGCGCCAACGACCCGAAGGCGAGTTCGACGAGATCGCGGCCTTCGTCGCCGAGGACCGCAACCGCTACGAGCGCGAATTGATGGGCGCCAGACGCAAGGCCGATGCGCTGCTCGAAGCCGAGCGCGAAACACGCAGCCTGATGCGCGACCGGGCGCTGTTCGCCGAGCAGATGGTCGGCATCGTGAGCCATGACCTGCGCAATCCGTTGTCGGCCATCCTGATGGGCGTGCAGATGCTCGAGCGCGTGGACGGCGAACGCCGCACCCGCATCCTGGGGCATGTGCGCAATTCGGCCGAGCGGGCGCAGCGCCTGATCGAGGAGCTGCTCGACTTCACCCAGGCACGCGTGGGCCAGGGGCTCACGGTCAACCGCCGGGCGGTCGACCTGCACGAGGTGGTCGACGGCGCGCTGTCGGAGCTGCGGCTGGCCTACCCGGGCCGCACGATCGAGTTCGCGTCCGAAGGCGACAGCGCCTGCGTGGCGGACGCCGACCGGCTGGCGCAGCTGATCGGCAACCTCGTGAGCAATGCGGCCGCTTACGGCCAGGTCGACACGCCCGTGTTCGTCCGTTCGAGCGTGGCCGGCGCCACGGCCGAGATCGTGGTGCGCAATCTCGGCGCGCCCATTCCCGAGGCGGTGCTGGCCGACATGTTCGAACCCATGGTCCGCGGCGAGACCGGCAGCAACACCGTGCGCAGCGTCGGGCTGGGCCTCTTCATCGTCCGCGAGATCGCGCGCGCCCATGGCGGCGACATGAGCGTGACGTCGACGGTGGCCGATGGCACTTCGTTCGGCCTGCGCTTTCCCGCGCATGCCGAGGGCCTGCCTTCGTAGCACCGGGGATGTCTTTGCTCATGAACGCTGGCAAGCCACCGTGCACCGGCCCCCGGGACGGCTCGACGGCGACAAGCCCCACCACGCTGCCATGATCGCCAAGGTCATCGTGACCCTGTCGTGGGCCGCGCTGGGCTTCGCCCTGGCCGCCGGCGTGCTGGCCGCCTTCGGGGCGCTGCTTCACGTCTTCGCGCTGGCCGGCGGCCTGCTGCGCGGTTTCCGGCACGACTCCGCCGTCGACGACCGGCGCCAGGCGACGCATCTGCTGGCTGCCGCCGGCATCTGCGCGCTGGTCGCCGCGGCCGTCGGCGGCCTCGTCCTTCTCATCGCGTCATTCCAGTGAACCAGGCTTGTGCTTCGCGTAGAACACGTGGTGGCCCAGCAGGCTCCCTGCCTCGGCGATGTGCTCATCGGTGAGCAGGTCCATCCCGACTGTCAACCATAGATAGCCACCGACTGCTCGATCTGCTGGAGGCCGAGTCCGGCATGCCACTATCTTCACCTATGCGCGCAAAAACAGACATTTTCAGAAGACGCCGTCTGCTGTCCACGTCGGCGCTGTCCCACTACTGAGCGGGCTTGGGCTCAACTGAGCTGGTGTCAGCCGGCACGGCTGAAAGTGGAATCTCTTTGACAGGCAGCTTGTTTGCTCCGAGCTCTCTGAGTTGCTTCAAAAAAACCGGATCTTTGACGGGCAGGCCCGAATGGATCTTCCCTACCCCGGAATTAATGATGGCTGCGACGATCAATCCGCCAATCAAACCACCAGCGGCCCCAACACCGGCCGCCTGCCCATAGCTCATGTGGCTGCCGTTGGCCAAACTTCGTCCAACCATACCGCCTGCCGCACCGCCCACCGCACCACCGGCAGCGAAGGACAGCATGCTCACGCGCGATGTAGCCGGGTCCTTGGTGTACCCAACCATGGAACAGTCGGCATCTTCAGGAGGAACCAGAACCGGTGCGGGTTCCGTAGAGAAATACGCATACAGCCTCGGCGGCTCATTGGGATCGTTCGGAAGGAAGAAGCCTCCGTCCATCGTCGTCGTGAGGCCAGGAAATGGCTCTCCCTTCAATCCCTTGAGAGAGTACCCCCCAGGCGGGGCTCGGTAGTAACTTCCCTTATCGTCCTCTCGTTCGGAAAAATAGGGACCTCTCTCGAGCCTGGTGATCCATGTGTAGCCAATTCCGTATACGCCACTTGCTGTCAACGGCTGGCTTAGGTAAACACAGGTAATCTGCTTCGGAACTGCCAGGTCACTCGGCGTTATAGAGGTTGCACAGCCTGCGACGAAACCGACCGACACCAGCATGGTGGCGGTGGATAGATTCGAGATAAACGATCGCATTCAACTTTTCAAAAATGAATCCGTTGTTTTGACAACGTCTGCCAAAAGCAGGTTTATTTTGTTGGTGAACCGTCGCACGTCGATGCTCGCTCCTGGCCGAGACCGGGCATCGTAGCAAGGACGGTTCCGGTCCCGAAGCGGACTTGGCTCGCAATTTTCACCTCAGGCCTGCCGGGCTTTGATCAATTCGAGATAGCGAATCAGACCCTTCCTTAGAACTGCGTCTTCAATAGAGAAGACGTCCTCGATGCCTTCATCACGAATTCTGGCTGCATTGAAAATGAGTTGCCCAAGGCGCAGGTCAGGTTCAAGTCGCCAGATTTCACCAAGCAACTCGAGAATCTCGGGAATTCGGTCCGGATCGCGCATCAAGGTTGTCTCTCTGGAGTCGTGCGGCAAAGGTCGCTGTTGGCCGACTGTATCCGGTCGCCGCCTGGGTGCTATGCGTCCAAAGCGAGCCCATGCCTCTACGCGGGAAAACGCGGCAACTTGGCTTCCTCGACAGCCTCTTTGAACGCCGTGTCCCATGCGGCCCACTGCTCCGGTGATGCGTGGCCCTCGACGGTCATGCCTGATGGCTCAACCGATGCTTCAAAACATGGGTTGCCGAAGGAATCGCTGAAAAATCCCATTGAGTCCGGCCGTGCTCCTGGCAACCCCAGAAGTACCCTGCCCCATGTTGTGTACTCAGCTTCGGTCAGGCATCCCATGGTGATGGTGTATGTCCCGCCAATCTTCACGAACGGTCTCGCCTCCAGATCGTGTTCATTCCAAGGCTGGAACCACCCTTCCAAACCTTCGACATGGTCTTCAGTTGTCATTGGGCCTTTTTCTACTTCCGCTTCTGACCGGATTCAGCCGTTGCCTACACATGTCCCAAATCATCGAGCCGGCGAAGCTCCTCGGCCCCCTCCTCTGATGCCTGCAAGATGTTTCGCAGGATCTCGGGAGTGATGGGCCGGCCAGCCTCACTGACAAGAGGCCGATGCCCGCCGCACTCCAGCGCAGCAAGCACCGCACGCGCTTTGGCAAAGACGTCCTCCGTTCGATCGGAAAAAAGCGCCTGATCGAACACGGGCTTCCCGGTGGAAAGGCGGTCTCGCACATCGAGAACGCCGAGCTTCGTAATGCGCCGGATTTCGCTCACCAACGAAGCGGACGGGTCGCACGGCGCTGTGGAAATGGTCACGCGGCTCATCTTCGTTGGGAGGCGACAGGGAATGGAGGGTCTTGGCCGGATGCTACCGCCATGGACATGCCGGCAAACGAGGATCGCCTCCCCCCCCAAAAAGAAAACGCCCGATGAGATTCATCGGGCGTCCGTCGCCGGCTTCAACGGGCCGGCTCCGTGTCCTTCTCAGGCATCAGCCTTTGAAGAACGGATCAACGAAAGCTTGGCAGCTGCGCGCCTCTCAAGCCCCATGCGCCTCGCTCGCCGGCAACGCCGCCGGCCCCGCGCGCCGCGCCTTCTGGATCGAGCGCACGAAGGCCACGAGCTGCCACACCACGAACACACCGATCAGGCCCAGCAGGGTCGCGCTGATCGGGCGGTTCACGAACACGCCGAAGCTGCCGCGGCTGATCAGCATGGCGCGCCGGAAGTTCTCCTCCAGCATCGGCCCTAGGATGAAGCCCAGCATCAGCGGCGCGGCGTCCAGCTCCAATCGCATGAAGGCGTAGCCGAGGCAGCCGAACACGGCGGTGATGAAGATGTCGTCGAGGCTGTTGTTGACGCTGTAGGTGCCGATGCAGCAGAAGAACAGGATCGACGGGAACAGCACGGCGTACGGGATCTTGAACACCGACAGCCAGTAGCGCACCAGCGGCACGTTGAGCGCGAGCAGGAAGCAGTTGCCGACCCACATGCTGGCCACCAAGCCCCAGAACAGGTCGGGGTGGCTGGCGATCATGTTCGGACCGGGCTGGATGCCCTTGATCACGAACGCGGCCAGCATCAGCGCCATCACCGGGTTCTCGGGGATGCCGATGCTCATCAGCGGGATGAAGCTGGTGCGCGCGGCGGCCTCGTCGGCCGCGGCCTGGCCGGCCACGCCTTCGATGCAGCCGGTGCCGATCTCGTGCTTGTACTTGCTGACCTTCTTGTCGATGGCGTAGGCCGCGAACTGGGCGATCGAGGGACCGCCGCCGGGCAGGATGCCGAGGAAGGAACCGATGGCACCGCCGCGCAGCGCGCTCGGAATGATGCGCTTGAACTCGGCCCAGGTCGGGATCAGGTTGATCTTGCCGTTGAAGGGCGAACGCTCCTCGCGCGCGTCGAGGTTCTTGGTGATCTCGGCGATGCCGAAGCAGCCCAGTGCGATGCTCACCAGGCCCACGCCGTCGGCGAGGAAGGGCAGGTCCATGGTGTAGCGCTGCATGCCGCTGTTGACGTCGGTGCCGATCTGGCCGAGCAGCACGCCGATGAAGCACATCGCGAGGCCGTTGAGCAGGCTGCCGGTGGTCACGAAGCTCACACAGACGAAGCCCACGAGCATCATCGAGCAGTAGTCGGCCGGGCCGAACAGGAAGGCCACCTCGCCGAGCATCGGGGCCATCCAGGCCAGCACGACGATCGCGATGGTGCCGCCCACGAAGCTCGAGAAGCCCGCGGTGAACAGCGCCAGGCCGGTCTGGCCCTTGAGCGTCATGGCGTACCCGTCGATACAGGCCACGATGCTGCTGGCATGCGGGATCTTCATGGTGATCGCGCTCACGCTGTCGCCGTACTGGGCGCCGTAGTAGATGCCGGCCAGCATGATCAGCGCGCCGCCGGTGGGGATCGAGTAGGTCAGCGGCAGCAGCAGGCTGATGGTGGCCAGCGGGCCCAGGCCCGGCAGCAGGCCCACCAGGGTGCCGACGGTACAGCCGATGGCGCAGAACAGCAGGTTCTGCATCGTGAGCGCGTGCGAGAAACCGAACGCGAGATTGTTCAAGACTTCCATGGCTTCGTCCTCAGAGCAGGGGCAGGTTCAGGCCCAGCAGCTTCTGGAGCGCGAAAGCCATCGCGATCAGGCCGAGGGAAATCTTGACGTTGCGCACCCACGAGTACGAGAGGCCGGCAGCCGTCGAGGCGAACACCATGAACACGATGCCCGCGACCATGTTGATGTGCTCCGAGATCAGCGCGAAGCCGCAGAGGCTGCCGATCACGATGCCGATGTTGCGCAGGTTGAGTTCCATCGGCTGGCGCGCGACGAAGCGCGAGCGGATCACGGTGGCCACGCCGATCAGGCCGAGCAGCACGCTGACGATGAACGGGAACATGCCGGGCCCGGCGCGCGAGAAGTCGCCGATCGGGTAGTTGCGCGCGGCAGTGATGCCGAACAGGAGGGAAATGGCAATGAGGAAGAGCCCTCTGCCTAGGTTGCGGTCGTTCATGTCTGTCTCTGTGGGCGTGCCTGCGCAGCGCGCCTGCGGCCTGTTGTGATGGAGGCAGGGATGCTCGGCGTCGGCGGCTGACCGAAAACTGACACGCGGGCCTCGGGAACTACGTACGGCCGACTACGCCGCAGGTAATCGACGGGCCGCGCCGGTGCGGCGAGGATGCGCGCCTTGCGCCGCTTCTACGCGTTTACCCGAATACCGGAGTCCGCTTGAATCCCTTCCGAACCCTCGCCCCGATCCGCCCCGCCTGGCTGCTGCTGCTGGCCGGCGCGGTCCATGCCGCCGCGCTCGCGCAGACCGCGACCGTGACGGCCTCGCCGCCTCCCGCAGCGGCCACCGCACCCGCGAACGCGCCCGACGCCTGCAGGCTGATGCCGCGCGCCGACATCGAGGCGCTGTTCCCCGGACGCCCGGTCACCGACAAGGGCCCCACGCTGAGCCCCCTGAGCCGCGGCCCGCAGTACGCCGAGAGCTGCGCCTACGTGGTGCGGCTGCCGAGCCCGACCTCGACGCTGGACTTCGCGCGCTTCGCGAGCCTGACCGTGGTGCGCTGGGGCGACTCGCCCGTGGTCGGCCGCGGCACCGCCAAGGACAGCTTCGCCTCGATCCGCACCGCGCGCGAACGCGTGGCCACCGACCCCAAGCTCAGCCTGCGCATCGAGCCGCTGGCTGGCGTGGGCGAGGAGGCCTTCATGGAGACCAGCGCGCACCGGGTCGCGGTCTATGCGCGCAAGGGCGACCTGATCGTCTCGGCCAGCCTCGATGCCTATTCGAGCCAGACGCCCGGCAACGCGAGTGCGCTCGCGCGCCAGGCGCTGTCGCGCTGGCAGCCGGGCACCGGCATGGTGGCGGCTGCGGCGCCGATCGCCACCCAGGCGGCGCTCGAGGTGCCGGCCGACACGCGCGTGTCGCAGACCGCGCCCGCCGACCAGTGGCCCGATGCCTGCGCGCTGATGACGCCCGAGGACGTGAAGGCCGTGTTCCCCGACATGACGATCGCGGCGCCGGTGCAGTTCAAGGGAAAGATCACGCACGAGTCGCGCGAGAACCGCATCGAGGAGATTCCCAGGCCGATCGGCTGCCTCTACAACGTGCGCCGCACCGACACCCTCGACGGCAAGCGCGTGACCGTCTCGCACCAGGTGCAGATGAGCGTGCGCAACCTCGCATCGACGCCCGCGTTCTCGCAGCGCTACTTCGAGGTCTCGAAGAAGGTGGGCGAGCCCAAGACGCCGGTGGCGGGCCTCGGCGACGAGGCGAACATCGACATCCTCAACCGCATCCAGATCCGCAAGGGCCTGCTGAGCGTGGAGGTGCGCGTGGGTGGCGGCGAGCGCGACGCGGCGCTGCACGCGGTGGCACGCGAGCGCGTCAATGCGCTGGCCGCGCGCGTGGCGGCGAAGCTGCCCTGAGGCCGCGCCGACGCCGACCTCAGGCCGTCAGCAGCAGGCCTCCGCGTCGGCATCGGCATCGCTCATCACCTCGCGCGTGTGCGCATCGGCCGCGAACCACAGCTCGATGCGCAGCGAGGAGGAGTTGATGTCCTGCGGAATGCCGAAGGCACTCTGGAAGGTGGAGAAGTTCAGCACGCCCAGCGGCGTGTCGAAGCTGAGGTTGAGGCTGGGCGTGGCGAGGCCGAGCGAGGGCACCTCGGGCAACCGGCCGTAACGCCGGTGCAGCGAGTCGGCCAGCCGATCGACGCGCGGCCGCAGCGACGGGCGCAGCCAGCTCTCGGTCTGCAACTGCGCGAGCAGGCTGGCACCCACCTGCGCCGCGTTGCGCGAATGGCTCAGCAGGCCGTCGTCGTGCGCCACGCAGTCGATCATGTCCAGGCCCTCGAAGCGGTGGTCGACGGCCTCGCAGTAGCCGGGCATCACGACCGTGCAGAGCCACTGGCCCGCGCAGTTGGTCGCGAGCATCTTCCAGTCGGGATCGAACACCAGGCCCGGCAGCGGGTTGTGCAGCTGCACCATGCGCTGCAGCGCGGCCTCGTTGGCGTCGGTCATGCCGATCCACGACGCGCCCTCTTCGCTGGCGACGGTGGTGAAGCCGCCGAGCGACAGCGCCGCGTTGCGCAGCGAGGTCGGCGCCTCGACCTCGTTCATCCAGGCCAGCAGCAGGTCGCGGCTCGGCGCGGCGCGGCCGGTCTCGAGGAAGCTGACGTGCCGCTGGGAGACGCCCAGCCGCAGCGACAGATCGAGTTGGGAGATGTTCTTGCTCGCCCTCGTATGGCGCAGCAGCAGAGGCAGGCTCATGGGATCGGGGTCCAGGGATCGAAAAGCCCGCCATTGGACCTGAACGAGAGGCGAAACGCTTCGTCGCGAACGCAACAAACATGCGTAATCCGGGTAACAGGCGGTAGCGCCTTTGCACATGGTGCGCGGCCATTATCTGGAAGGTTATCGACGCCCTCCAGCCAGGGCGGCAACATGCCCTTCGCACCGGTGCCAGAGGCCTCTCGCGCACGGGTCGCAGCGCCGGTCCGGCGTTCCCCGGACCGCACGCTCGCCGCGCGACACGCGCGGCCTCCAGCCTCCTCTTCCACCGCATCGAACCCTTGCCCGCCGCCCATGTCTTCCTGCCGTACCGACGCAGCGCGCGCTCGTCCGAGCTGCCGCAGCCGCGCGCCGAAGCGCCACTGTCCGCCATGCCATCGGAAGACCCGGCGGTGCGCGGCATGACGGGGCTGCCGCTGCACAGCGCGGCGCCGGTTCGTTTCGTCACGGACGGCCCGCTGCCGCACGCCGTCGACGGCGGCGCACCGGCCAGCGAGGACGACCCGCTGCTGCGCATGCGCCCGATGCTGCAGGCGCTGGGCTTCCAGTGGTTCGCCTACGGCACCGTGGCGCTGGCGCAGGGCCGATGGCGGCCCTCGAGCTTCTTCACCGGCCATGCCAATCCGCGCTGGACCGAACGCTATTTCTCGCAGCAATACCAGGAGGTGGATCCGCGCGTCGATGCCGCGCAGCGCAGCGCCGGCCCCTGGGTCTGGGACCGCGACAGCCTGGCGCGCCAACACCCGCCCGAGGACGCCCGCTTCGCGCTGCATGAACGCTTTCTCGAGGACCTGCGCGCCAGCGGCATCGGCAGCGGCGTGCTGTTCCGGCTGCCGGCACCGCCGCTGTCGTTGCCGCTGGGCGAGCACACGCTGGTGAGCCTGCAGTCGGAGCGCACGGACAGCGCGTGGATCGGCGCCGGCATCGTCGCGCTGGCCCGCATGCTGGCCGAGGACTTCCACCGGCGCGTGCAGTCCTGCGGCCTCGCTTCGGCACCGGCCGCGGACCGGCTCGGCGACATCGGCAGCACTTCGAGGATGCTCAGCGCGATGCAGCTGCGCATCCTCGAGGAACTGCGGCAGGGCCGCGGCGACAAGGAGATCGCGCACCGGCTGCAGATGTCGGGCCATGCGGTCGACTACCACCTGCGGCAACTGCGCGCGCGCTTCAAGGTGCGCAACCGCGTGCAGCTCGTGAACGCGGCCGCGCGCGCGATGCTGCCGGGCGCGCCGGCCGCCTGAGCGCGATGTGCGCGAGGCCTTTCGGCCTCACTCCTGCGGAAAGCTCGCCACCAGCAGGCGCACGAGCTCGGCCTGCCGCTGCACGCCCAGCTTGGCGAAGATCTGCTTGAGGTACTGCCGCGCGGTGCCCGCCGACAGCGCCATGAGCCCGGCCGCGCCGGCCAGGTCCTCGCCCTTGCCGAGCAGCACGGCCAGTTCGGCCTCGCGCGCCGTGAGCCCGTAGGCCTCGACCAGCCGGGCCGCGGCAATGGTGCCGTCGGTGCCGGCGTTGTGCACCATCACCGCGACGCGCGCGCTGCCGAACTCGGCCTGCGCCGAAAGGCTGGCGGCCGGCACGATCGACAGGATCAGCGGCCGCAGCGGCAGCGCGCGCCGGATGGTGACCGGCAGGCCCTGCGCCGCCACCGCGCCATCGCTGAGC
>Ga0209902_100436_pt1 | contig 46297 bp, 42 predicted proteins | sample FECB27metaG_FD_188304 | JGI IMG/M metagenome (GOLD analysis project Ga0209902, IMG submission 188304) | Cyanobacterial communities from the Joint Genome Institute, California, USA - FECB-27 (SPAdes) (version 2) | ecosystem: Environmental > Aquatic > Thermal springs > Hot (42-90C) > Microbial mats...
GTCGGGCTACGCCCTCCCTACGCCGCAAGCACCGCGAACAGCACTCTATCATCGACGTCAGCTCAACGCGGTTAGGGGGTCCCTCTTCGACGCCGATCGGGGGTCCCGGTTCAACGCCTATTTACAGGGAGACCGGGCTGCGTGCGGTCGAGCGCCTGAATCTGGCTCTTCTCGTCGATGGAGAGGACCACCGCATGGGCGGGCGGATCGACATAGAGCCCGACGATGTCGCGGACTTTGGCTACGAAAGCCGGGTCGTTCGAGAGCTTGAAGGTCCGGATACGATGCGGCTGCAGCCCATGCGAGCGCCAGACGCGCTGGACATAAGAGAGGCTGACGCCGGCCGCCTTCGCCATGGCCCGCCCGGTCCACTGGGTCGTCTCGCCCGGCGGTTCGGCGAGCGTCAGGGCGACGATGCGCTCCCCTACCTCTGGCCCGAACGGCGCGATGCGCGAGGGACGGGTCTTGTCACGAAAGAGCCCGTCCACGCCGTCGCTGGCAAAGCGCTCCTGCCAGCGCCAGACGGCGGTCTTGCTCTTAGCCGTCACACGCATGATGGCGTTCGTGCCCAGCCCGTCGGCAGTCCCCAGCACGATGGCGGCGCGCCAGACGTGCTTCTGAGGGCTGTTGCGATCCGCGACCACAGCTTCAAGCCGGGCGCGGTCCGCAGCGGTCACGGTGATGATGATCCCTGGACGCATCGCCCAGACTCGCACGCCTACAGGCCCAGCGGAATCCCTATCGGGACTCTTCCGTCACCCTCAATCCACTAGGATACACGCCAGCCATCAGATCCCATTTTGTAGCCCCTGAGATCGCGCTGGTCGCAGTCACGACAGCAATCCAGATTGCGGCTGGCCTGAAACGCAAAGCCCCGCCGGTCGCGCGGCGGGCTGATGTCGCGCGACGGCCCCCGAGCGGTCAGCATCCCCTCGCTGAAAGTCTTGACCCATCCCTCGGTTGCATGGAGTTTGCGCCGCGTAATTGGCGAGGGGAGCATGGCGACGATGAGCGAGCTGACGGCGGAAGAGATCAGGCTGATGCGAGCAATCGCAGAGCGACCGCAGGCGTTCACGTCCGAAGCATTGATCCATGAGATCGTGCGCAAGGGCATCGCCGTGGTTAGCGAAGGCAGGGGCGTCGTACTGACGGCCAAGGGTGAGCAGATGCTTATGAGTTTGCCCCGTGAATAGGACGGCTGAAGCCTCCCTCGCTCGCTATCGCCTTCCTCTAGTCGCAGACCACGTTCAGCGTGCCGTTTGAGTTTCTGCACGTCGCCTGAGAGCGGCCGCCGGCGGCCTGGTAGATGGCCTAGCCGCCAGCGGCCTGCCCGCGAGGACCGGGGGAGGTTGTCGCGGGTCAGACAAATCTGGAGCAGCGCGGGGCGGTTTCAACTCCGCCAGCATGCCCGCCTTGACTCAAAATCAAGGTAACGTCACCTCTTCCGCACGGTGCCAATGGCGTCCGTTCCCAACTCTTGGGCCGTCGTTTCTTCGGGAGCGGCGGTCCTTCTTTTTGAGATGGATCATGGCCGTCGCGTCTCCCGCGCGGTCAGCGTGCCGTTCGTGCCTGCGGGCGGCGTGAGGGAGAGGCTTTGCACGGGCCGCGTGCAAAAATAGGCTGCCCCGTCAATCAACGCGGGAGCAAGGCAATGGAATACGAGTATCAGGCGTGGGCGTTCTTCACGATCGGGGGCTTTAACAAAGCCCTAACCATGGATGGCGCCATACCTTCGTGACGAGGGCCGAGGAGGCGAACATCTCGAAGCGCTTCAGCAAAGCCATAGCCGGCCACAACCATGGCAAGGACGTTTCGTACGAGTATTTCCGTGGCCGAATGTCGGCTTTGAACCCTGCCGGACGCGGCTGACCTGGTCGAAGAACCCGGGCTCAAAGCAATCTTGAGGATGATGTGACTTGTCCCAACGGTGAACCGGTGGCCGTGCCGCTCGGCTTCAACGAAGTTCTTGGCTAGAGTTGTACGATGGCGAACGTCAACGCCAGCGTCGGAGCGTCGCCGGAGGACCCGCGGCCCTCGAGGTCATAGGTTTTTGATCATCATCTGAATCCACGTATCGAGGAACCGGTTCCTCTTTCGCTCATCCTGGAAGATCAAGGATGCTGGTGCGAGCGGCACGATACGCTCTGTCTTGCCCGAAGACGGGCGTGGGCTCGCGTCTGCGTGCTGACGGATGGCCGTTGATCCGATGGCCATCTGACCCTCTTCCGAAAGCGCAAGGTCGATGAAAGCGCGTGCGCCGTCGGCGAACCGGCTCGTCCGCGGAATCAGGGCGGTCCGCATCACGACGAGGCGATAATCCTCCGGATCGATCAGCAGAAGCCCGCGCTCACGGGCTGCGCTGACGACGGATGACGAGGCGGCGACGTTGTAGGCAAGACTGGCCTCGCCGCGTTGGAGCGCGCTGAGGATTTCGACCGGCTCGCTCGCCAGCTGCACCTCGGCTTCCCCCATGGCTCTGGCGAGACGCCAGAAGACCGGCGTCATCAGGGAATCGAAGGTCGAGAAGACGTAGCCCATGCCGTTCAAGCCGACATGATAGGTCACGAGCCTTTTGCGGAACCGCTCGGGCTCGCTCTCGATCAACTGCGCCAGCTGTAGTCGCGTGCGCGGGATGTCGCCTTCGAAGGCGCGGGGATCGACGACAAAGACGACGGGCTCGAAGGTCAGAGCGAACACCTCATGACGCCAGTGCGCCCAGTCAGGCAGGCGGGCGGTCTCGGCCGAGCGGTGGCGCGCCGCATAACCGTCGTTGACGAGCCTGACCTGACGGTCGACCGCGCCGCTCAGGACAATGTCGGGGCCTGCGCCCGAAGCAGGCGACGTGACGACCGCCTGGGCGAGCAGGCCCGAACTCAGGCGCTCGATCTCGATCTCCACATGCGGATGCCGCTGCTGATACAGCACTGCGAGCCGGCGCAGCAGATCGACCTCCCCATCGGTGGCGATCCGCAGCGTCCGCTCGGCCTTGTCGGGCGCAGGCCAGGTCTCCTTGTTGGCGTGGGCGGGCTGGGAGGGGCCCAGCCACAGGACGAAAACCAGCAATCCCAGAACGTCGCCGGCGCGGGCAGGTCGCGAGGCGGGCGGCGCTTCGGCTGCCGGCCAGTCGATGCGCGCGAGGAGCCCGCCGCCCGGCCGGTCCAGCAGGCTGAGCTCGCCCCCGCTCGCCTCGGCTGCGGCTTTGGCGATGCTCAGTCCAAGTCCCGAGCCGACCTTGGCTCCCGCGCCGTCGCCGCGCTTAAAGCGCTCGAGCATGAGGGCCTTTTCACTCTCGCGAATGCCGGGGCCACGATCACCCACCGCGAGGCTCACCGTGTCCTTCGTGGCTGCGATAAAGAGCTCGACGGCGCCGTCGCTGTAGTTCAGCGCGTTCACGACGAGGTTCTGGAGCATCTCGCGCAGGGCGAAGGGCTCGCCGAACACGATGGCCTCCGAGGTTTCGTCCAGACCGTCGGTGCGGACCTGGAGCCGGGCGAGCTCGCTGTCGTCCAATCGCAGCCGAAGATCCTCGGCGATGTCGATCAGATCGACGAAGCTGCGCGTTCGCGTCTCGAGACGATGCGCGATCGTGGCATCGGCGAGCACCTGATTGACGATCTGCGTTGCCGCGACGGCATTGGCGTGGACGCGCAAGAGCCTGTCCCGCACCTCGCGCGGGTCTGTCGCGCCGAGCGCGAGTTCACACTGGGCCCTCAGCGAGGCCAGCGGCGTGCGGATCTGGTGGGCGGCGTCGGCCGCGAGTCCGCGCAGGCGTTCCAACGTCGTCGAGAGCCGGTCCATGAATCCGTCCAGCGCGCCGAGGAGTGGGCTGACCTCACGGGGCAGTCGCGTCCTGATGCGGGACAGATCGGTGGGTGCGCGCCCGCTCAGTTCGGTTTCCAGTGCACGAAACGGGGTGAAGGCGCGCGACAGCCCGGCCATGACGAGGATGATGGCCAGCGCGCTCAGCCCAAGGCTGCCGAGGACGCTGTTGCGCAGGATTTCCCCCGCGAGTAGTGCGCGCGCCTCGAGCGTCTCCCCGACCATGATCGTCGCATACCCTTCGATGCCGGCCGTCGCGACATACCGCCCCGCCGTCGCCAGACGCACCGGCGTTCCACGGTAGACGACGGTCGAAAAGGCCGGCTCCGCGCCAAATGCGGCCGGCTGCTCGAATCCGAGGTCCGGATATCCCGTGAGAAGGGCGCCGTTGGGCCCGGTGACGCGGTAGAACACCCGCGTGAGACGCGATGTGCTGAGGATCGCCATGGCTGCATAGGGAACGTCAACGGTGACCGAGCCCTCGTCGATCTGCACCGCATCCGCGATCGAGAGCAGGGCTGCCGCTAGCACGCGGTCGAATGCCTCGTCGGCGGCGCGATTGGAAAACTGCTGGGCGAGCACCGCGATGCCGGCCGACAGCGCGCCGAGCAGCAGGACGGCGCCGAGCAGGATGCGCCTGCGGATCGAGTAGGGCCTGCTGGTCATCAGGGCGACCTGAGCCTTGCGACATAGCCCTCGCCGCGGGCGGTCGCGATCTCGACCGAGGCTGCAGGCCCTAGTTTCTTGCGCAGGCGCGACACGTAGAGCTCGATCGCGTTCGGAGACGCTTCCTCGTCTGCGCCGAACAGATGGTCGATTAGGCGTTGCTTCGTGACCAGCGCGCCGATGCGGCCGATCAGAACTTCGAGCAGCCGGAACTCGCGGCGTCCCAGCTCGATCGGCGCACCCTCGACGCTGACCTGGCGGCTGGCGGCGTCGAAAACGAGATTGCCGTGCCGGATCACGCTCGCGCCGATGCCCAGCGGCCGCCGCAGCAGAACCCGGACCCGCGCCTCGAGCTCGCGCAGGTCGAATGGCTTGACCAGGTAGTCGTCGGCTCCGAGATCGAGCAAGCCGACCTTGTCGTCGATATCGGAGCGGGCGGTCACGACGAGCACGGGCGTGCGGTCGCGCCGGCGGCGCAGCTCCGACAGGATGTCGAAACCGCTCCGCCCCGGCAGCATGACGTCGAGCACAATCAGATCGACGGAGGTGGTCGCCAGGATATCGACCGCGTCCTCGCCGTTCAGCACCCAGTCGACCGCATGGCCGGCGCGCATCAGGACCGTCTGCATGGCCTCGCCCAGATCGGGCGTGTCTTCGATCACCAGCAAATGCATGGGCTCACCACCATTATGACAGGTTCATGACAGGTCCAGCCGCTAGCGTCATCCCGGAAGCGAGAAGGGCCGTCCATCAAGGCCCCGCATTTGGAGGAAACCATGCTGAACACCAAGTCGCTCGCCGCGGCTGCGGGCTTCGTGCTCGTCGTCGCCTGTTCGCCTGTCGCTCTGGCGCAGGATACCTGCTCCAACCGCGGGCAGCTCGACACCAACTACTGCGACGACGACAAGGATCTCGTCGCCGATGTGCCCAAGGATCCCAAGCGCTGGCGCGACCCGTCCTCACTCGTCTGGGCGTATACTCCGGTCGAGGATCCTGCGGTCTACGCCAACATCTTCAAGCCGTTCACCGATCATCTCCAGGCCTGCACCGGCAAGCGGATCATCTACTATCCCGTCCAGTCCAACTCCGCCGAGATCGAGGCGATGCGCTCGGGCCGGCTCCACTTCGCGGGCTTTTCGACAGGGCCGACGGGGTTCGCCGTCAATTTGGCCGGGGCGGTGCCCTTCGCGGCCAAGGGCGTGGGTAACGAGGTGCGCGGTTATCACCTGATCGCGGTCGTCAAGGCGTCGAGCCCATACAAGACGTTGGCAGACCTTAAGGGCAAGAAGGTCGCCCATACCTCGCCGTCGTCCAACTCCGGCAATCTGGCGCCGCGCGTGCTGTTCCCTGCGGAGGGGCTGACGACGGATACAGACTACAAGCCGCAGATGTCGGGCGGGCACGACAAGTCGATCCTCGGCGTCGCTTCAGGCGACTATGACGTAGGGGCCGTAGCCTCCGACGTCTACGACCGGATGGTGACCCGGGGCACGGTCAAGGGCGAAGAGTTCCGGACGATCTTCAAGAGCCCGGTCTTCCCGACCTCGTCGTTCGCTCACGCTCACGACCTTAAGCCCGAACTCGCGGCCAAGCTGCGCGAGTGCTTCTTCTCCTTCCGCTTCACGCCGGAGATGACCAAAGAGTTCAACGGCGACGACCGCTTCCTGCCGATCACGTACAAGGACAACTGGGCGGTGGTGCGCGACGTCGCTGAGAAGTCGGGTACGCCGTACAACAAGGCCGCCTATGACGCGGAAACGAAGCGCGAAGCCGACGCCGCCGCAAAGAAGGCGCAGCCGGCTCCGGCCCCGGCGAAGCCCTGATCCGCGTCGCAGCTTAGGGTGAAGCGATGACGAGCCATCCCCACCCGGCGCCGAGCGAGGCGGGCGCGCTGCCCGGCTCGCTACTTATCAAGGGCCTGCGCAAGGAGTACCGCGCCGGCCAGCCAGTGCTGAAGGACATCTCGCTGGCGATCGAGGGGCGGGGGTTGACCGCGATCATCGGGCCGTCCGGGACGGGCAAATCGACCCTGATCCGCTGCATCAACCGGCTTGTCGACCCCACCGCCGGCGAGATCTGGTTCGGCGGGCAGGATCTGGCGAGCCTGCGCGGCGCGCAGCTCCGGGCGGCGCGTCGGCGCATCGGCATGGTCTTCCAGGAGTACAATCTGGTCGAGCGTCTTTCCGTGATCGAGAATCTGCTCTGCGGCAGGCTCGGCTACGTTCCGGCCTGGCGCGCCTTCATGCGGCGTTTCCCCGACGCCGACATCGCGCGGGCCTTCGAGCTGCTCGACGCCGTCGGCCTCGGCCAGGACTTCGCCACGCGTCGCGCCGACCAGCTCTCGGGCGGCCAGCGCCAGCGGGTCGGCATCGCGCGCGCCGTGATGCAGAGCCCCGCGCTCGTACTCGCCGACGAGCCGACCTCGTCGCTAGACCCCAAGACGTCGGTGGAGATCATGGAACTGCTGGCCAAGGTCTCCTCGGACCAAAGTGTGCCGGTCGTCATCAACATCCATAATGTCGAACTGGCGAAGCGCTTCGCGCAGCGCATCATCGGCATGTCGCGCGGCGCGGTCGTCTTCGACGGCCCGCCCGACGCGTTGCGCGACGACCATCTGCGGGAGATCTATGGCGGCGAGGGGGGGCTCGCATGAGCGTCGTCGCAGCCTCCGCGGCGCCTCTCCGATCGAGGGCCTTCCCGGCGCGGTGGTCGGCGCGCCTCGCCTGGGTCGGGTTGTGCCTTTACACGATCTACGCCGCCTCGCTGCTCGACGTCACCTTCGCCCGCTTCGTGCAGGGCATCGAGAACGGAGCACGCTTCTTCGATCGGATGTTCCCGCCGAACCTGGCGGCCGACAAACTTGCGCTTCTGAGCACCGGAATGCTCGAAAGCATCCAGATCGCGATCCTGTCGACGTTCTTCGGCGTTCTACTATCGTTGCCGCTCGGTCTGATGGCGGCGCGCAATCTGACGCCCGGCTGGCTGTCCTGGAGCGCGCGCGGGCTGATCGCGGTGCTGCGCTCCTTCCACAGCGTCATCGTCGCGATCCTGTTCGTCAAGGCGGTCGGCTTCGGTGCGCTCGCGGGCATCCTGGCGCTGATCGTCAGCACCATGGGCTTCATCTCGAAGCTCTTTGCCGACGCCGTCGAGGAAATGTCGATGAAGCAGGTCGAGGCGGTGCGCGCGACGGGCGCCTCGTTCTTCAGCGTGCTGGCGATGGGCGTCTTCCCGCAGGTGATGGCGCGGTTCATCGGCTTTGCGACCTATCAGCTCGACTCCAACCTGCGGAACTCCACCATGGTGGGCCTCGTCGGCGGCGGAGGCATCGGGGCGACGCTGTTCACCGCCTATCAGCGCTTCGACTACGACTTCGTGCTGACCATCCTGCTCGCGATCATCGCCATCATCATGGCCATGGAACTCGTCGCCGGTCGCCTGCGCAGGATCTTCCAATGACCGCCGCAGCCGGCACCACAGGCACGCCGCGCTGGGAGCGCTTCACGCCGACGGAGCGCGCCGCGCGCGGGATCGTCTACATCGTCACCGCGATCGCGGTCGTCTGGTCGCTGCGGACGATCGAGATCATCCCGGAATTCCTTTACGACGCGCCGGAACAGACGGCGGACCTCTTCGTCAGGATGTGGCCGTTCGACTGGGCGTTCTATCCCAAAGCGGTCCATTCGGCGCTGATCGAGACCTTCCACATCGCAACGCTCGGCACGATCCTCTCGATCGTGATGGCCCTGCCGTTCGCGTTTCTGGCGGCGCGAAACTTCACACGCTCGCCCTTGCTGAACTGGTTCGCGCAGTTCGTGTTCGTCTCGTCGCGCTCGGTCAATTCGCTGATCTGGGCGCTGCTGTTCGTCGCCATCTTCGGGCCCGGCGCGATCGCCGGCACGCTTGCGATCGCCTTCCGCTCCATCGGCTTCGTCGGCAAGATCTTCGGCGAGGCGCTGGAAGAAGCTCAAAATGGCCCGATCGAGGCGCTGGTCGCGGCGGGCGCGCCGCGCGCGATGGTGCTCACGAAAGGCTACTGGCCGCAGGTCGAGCCGGCCTTCTGGTCGGTCGCCCTGCTGCGCTGGGACATCAACATCCGCGAATCCGCGGTGCTGGGTCTCGTCGGCGCCGGGGGCATAGGTGTCGCGCTCGATGCCGCATTGAACAATCTCTACTGGGATCAGGTCGGCCTCATCCTCGCGGTCATCTTCGCCGTGGTGATCGCGACCGAGTTCGTCACCTCCTTCATCCGCAGCCGCATCATCTGACGCCGAATGAAAAAACAAAAGCAGGGAGACCGACATGTCTTGGAGAATCAGCATCTCAGCCGTCATCGGTGGCGTCGCCCTTGCCGCCGCCGCTACGGCCGCGCAGGCCCAAGGCGCCGTCAACGTCTATTGCTCTGTCCAGGTCGAATGGTGCCAGGCGGCCGCGAACGCCTTCGAGAAATCGACCGGCACGAAGGTGAACGTCACCCAGAAGGGCTCCGGCGAGACCCTGGCGCAGATCCGCGCCGAAGCGCAGAATCCGCGCGGCGACGTCTGGTTCGGCGGCACCGGCGATCCCCACCTGATCATGGCCGAGGAAGGGCTCAGCGACGTCTACGAATCGCCGCGCCTGAAAGAGCTGCAGGACTGGGCGCTGAAGCAGTACGAAGCCTCGAAGAAGCGCTCGGTGGGCGTATATTCGGGCGCAGTCGGCTTCGGCTACAACACCGAGCTTCTCGCCAAGAAGAAGCTGGCCGCGCCGGCATGCTGGTCCGACCTGCTGAAAGCCGAGTACAAGGGCGAGATCCAGGTCGCCAATCCCAATTCGTCCGGCACGGCCTATGTCATCATCGCCACGCTCGTGCAGCTTCTCGGCGAGGACAAGGCCTTCGACTACCTCAAGCAACTCCATCCCAATGTGAACGCCTACGCCCGATCGGGGACGGGGCCGATCAAGGCCGTGGCGCGCGGCGAGACCGGGGTTTCGCTATCCTTCGTGCATGACGCCGTGACGGAGACCAATGCGGGCTTCCCCGTCGCCTATGCGACGCCCTGCGAGGGCACCGGCTACGAAATCGGCTCGGTCTCGATCATCAAGGGGTCGCGCAATCTCGCCAATGCGCGGAAATTCTACGACTGGACGCTGACGCCCGAGGCGCAGCGGATTGGCTTCGAGGTCGCCAAGCAGTTGCAGATGCCCTCCAACAAGTCCGCGCCGCTGCCGCCCGGCGCGCCCGACCTGACCAAGATGAAGCTCGTGAACTACGACTTCGTGAAATACGGCCAGGCCTCCGAGCGCAAGCGGCTGCTCGACCGCTGGGACCGCGAGGTCGGCAGTCTGCCGCGCTGACGCCCGCGATATCTGACGACCGGAGTCGCCATGACCCGTCTCGCCCCCGCGGCCCTGTGGTGGAGCCTAGCAGCGATCGGATTCGTTCTGCTGCCCTGGCACATGCAGCAGGACGGGCTCGGCCCTGCGAGCCTGCTCGCGGTCGCGTCGGGCGATCCGGAAGCGGCTTCGGCGTTCGCCCAGGTTCTGCGCCATGGCCGCTGGTGGTTCTGGCCGCCACTGCTGGCGCTGGCGCTGGCCGCGCCGGCCGCCTTCGGCGCTGGCTCCCGCGCGGCCCGGGGTGCGCAGCTGGCGGGTCTCGCAGGCGCGGGGTTCGCCCTCGTCGTGCTGCAAGCCTGGACGATCGGCCTGCGCGGCTGGACCATGCCGTCGCTCACAGCCCTTTTCGGCGAGATGGGCGATCGTCAGTTCGGCATCGGTGCGGGGGGCGCGCTCGCCGGGATCGGGCTGCTCTTCCTCACCACCGAGGGGCTCGCGCTGAAGGGGCGGTTCGGCGGAGACCGCTTCGTCGCCGGTGCGGTCGGACTGATCGCCGCCTGCATCGCCCTCTTCACGCTATGGCCCGTGGCCGTGCTGCTCAGCCAGGCCTTCACCGCCCCGGCCGACGTCCCAATCGTGGGCGCGTTCTGGGATCGCTTTGCGGGCGCGAAGATCTGGGGGGTCGCCTGTATGACGGGAGGCGGCGCATGCGGCGTCGCCTGGAACACGCTGGCGCTGGCGCTGGCCACCGCGACCTCCTGCACCGTGCTCGGCCTCGCTTTCGCGCTGATCGTGACGCGTACGCGTTTTCCCTACAAGCGCAGCCTGCGCCTGCTGACCGTCCTGCCGATCATCACGCCCTCCTTCGTCGTCGGGCTAGGCCTGATCCTGATCTTTGGTCGATCAGGCATCGTCAACCAGATCGCTGAATCGAGCTTCGGCCTTAATCTCGGCCGCTGGATCTATGGCGCCAACGGTGTCTGGCTGGCGCAGACTTTCAGCTTCACGCCCACAGCCTTCCTCGTGCTCATCGGCGTCGTCGAGGGCGTCTCGCCGACCATGGAGGAGGCGTCGCAGACATTGCGGGCCTCGCCGAACCGTACCTTCCGGACTGTGACGCTGCCGCTGATGCTGCCCGGCCTCGCCAACGCCTTCCTGGTTTGTTTCATCGAGAGCCTCGCCGATTTCGGCAATCCGATCGTGCTCGGCGGGTCGTTTGGCGTACTTTCGACCGAAATCTTTTTCGCCGTCGTGGGAGCTCAGGCCGAGTTCGGCCGCGCCGCAACCCTGGCGCTGATCCTTCTCGCTTTCGCGCTCGCCGCCTTCTTCCTGCAGCGGCGCGTCGTCGGACGGCGGTCCTATGTCTCGATGTCGGGAAAGGGCGATGCCGGCCTGCCGCAGCCGCTTCCAGCAGCCGTTAGACGCGCGGCGATCGCGGTGGCCGTGCCGTGGGCCGCGCTCACCGTGACGGTCTATACGCTAGCGCTGGCCGGCGGCTTCGTGCGCGTCTGGGGGCGGGACTGGACACCGACCCTGTCCCATTTCTCGCGCGCGTTCGCCATCGAGAGCGGGCCGTCGGGGCTGATCTGGACCGGGGCGGCATGGGCCTCCCTCTTCACCACGATCAAGCTCGCCGCCATCGCCGCGCCGATCACCGCCGGTCTCGGCCTGCTGGCGGCCTGGCTGTTCTCGCGCCAGCGCTTCGCCGGACGGACAACGCTTGAATTCGCGCTGATGCTAACCTTCTGCGTGCCGGGAACCGTGATCGGCGTCGCCTACATCCTGACCTACAACGTGCCGCCGCTGGAGCTGACCGGCACAGCGACGATTCTGGTGATCTGTTTCGTTTTCCGGAACCTGCCGGTCGGCGTCCGCTCGGGAATGGCGGCGCTGTCGCAGCTCGACAAGAGCCTCGACGAGGCCTCGACGACATTGCGCGCCTCGACCTGGCGGACGCTGTCGCAGGTCGTGCTGCCGCTGATCAAACCTGCGATCGTGACCGCGCTGATCTACTCCTTCGTTCGCGCGATGACGACGGTGAGCGCCGTGATCTTCCTCGTTTCGGCCGAGCACGAGATGGCGACCGTGTTCATCATCAACCGCGCCATCAACGGCGACTACGGGCTCGCCATCGCCTATTCCGCAGCCCTGATCGTGCTGATGGTGCTCGCCATCGGCGCGATCCAGCTCGCTGTCGGCGAGCGGCGGATCGGTCGGCGCAAAACGGCGCCGGCTGTCGCGCCCGCCGTCGTTGCCGGAGCAAGCCCATGATCGCCGCCAAGCGCCAGGCCGCAGACGTCGTGCTGAAGGGCGTAGCCAAGCGCTATGGGCCGGTGACGGCGGTGAAGCCACTCGACCTCGTCATACCGGCCGGTGCGCTGGTGACGCTGCTCGGCCCGTCCGGATGCGGCAAGACCACGCTGCTGCGGATGATCGCGGGGCTGGAGCGCGTCAGCGAGGGCCGCCTGTCGATCGGCGGCAAGGATGTGACCGAGCTTTCGGCGGGCGAGCGCAACGTCTCGATGGTGTTCCAGTCCTATGCGCTGTTCCCCCATATGAACGTTCGCGCCAACGTCGCCTATGGCCTGATCTCGGAGGGCACCGGCAAGGCGACCGCCCATAAGAAGGCCGAGGTCACGCTGGCGGTCGTCGGGCTCGGCGGCTTCGGCGACAGGCTTCCCTCCGAGCTGTCGGGCGGCCAGCAGCAAAGGGTCGCCGTGGCGCGCGCGCTGGTGCTGGAGCCCGACGTGCTTCTGTTCGACGAGCCGCTCTCCAATCTCGACGCCCGCCTTCGCCGCTCCATGCGTGAGGAAATCCGCATGCTGCAGCAGCGGCTCCGCGTCACCGTCGTCTATGTGACGCACGACCAAAGCGAGGCGCTCGCCGTGTCGGATCTGATCGTCGTGATGCGCAATGCCGCCATCGCGCAGGCCGGCACGCCGCGGGAGCTGTACGAAGCGCCTGACAATGTCTTTGTCGCCACCTTCATGGGTGAGGCCAACCATGTGAAGGGGCGGCTGGAAGCGACGAGCCCCGAGACGGGCACGGTCCATCTCGACGGGCTCTCCATTCCGCTGCGGCATCGGGGCCTGCCGGCCGGCGAGGTCGACGTCGTGATCCGCCCGGAAGCAATCCGGCTCGTGCCAGCCGCCGAGGCGGGATCGCTCGCGGCGACCATCGCGACCGCGACCTATATGGGCGCGCATGCCGAGTACAATCTCGACACGCCGGTCGGCCGCCTCTTCGCAATCGCCCCGGAAGCCGACAGGCTGCGGGCAATCGGCGAGGCGGTTGGCGTGAGAGTGGCGGATCGCGGCGTCTTCTCCGTCAAGCCAGCATGAACGGCAAACCAGAAAAGGGAGGACTGACCATGAAACGGATCGTCGGAACGCTAGCGGGGCTCGGCCTTGCGCTTCTTGCCGGAACCGCGTTGGCGCAGGCGCCAGCGGGCAAGGTGACTGTCGTCACCTCCTTTTCGAAGGACGTGACCGATCCCTTCAAGAAGGCTTTCGAGAAGGCGACGCCGGGCGTCACGCTCGAGGTCCAGAACCGCAACACCAATGCCGGCGTGAAATTCGTCGAGGAGACGAAGGCCAACAATCAGGTCGATCTCTTCTGGGCGTCCGCTCCGGACGCCTTCGAGGTGCTGAAGGGCAAGGGCTTGCTGCAGAAGTACCAGAGCAAGGCGCAGGGCATTCCGCAGAATGTCGGGTCGTTTCCGATCAATGACCGCGACGGCGCCTATTTCGGCTTCGCTGCGTCGGGCTACGGCATCATGTGGAACGAACGCTATGCGCGCGCCAACAAGCTGCCCGACCCGAAGGACTGGTCCGATCTGGCCAAGCCCATCTTCCACGACCATGTCTCGATCGCTTCGCCGGCTCGCTCGGGCACGACGCATCTGACGATCGAGACGATCCTGCAAGGGGAAGGCTGGGAGAAGGGTTGGCGCACGATCAAGGAGATGGCCGGCAATTTCAACCAGATCACCGATCGCTCGTTCGGCGTGCCGGAGGCGGTGAACTCGGGCCAGGTCGGCGTCGGCATCGTCATCGACTTCTTCGCGTTCTCGGCACAGGGCGCGGGCTTTCCGGTGAAGTTCGCCTATCCGACCGTGACGACCGTCGTGCCAGCCAATGTCGGCATCATCGCCAATGCCCCCAACAAGGCCGCCGCCGAGGCCTTCGTCGAGTTCATCCTGTCGCCCGCGGGCCAGGAGGTGCTGCTTGAGCCGACCATCCGACGTCTGCCGGTGAACCCGGCCGTCTACGCCAAGGCGCCGGCCGGCTACCCGAATCCCTTCAAGGATCCGCAGTTCCAGAAGATGATCACCTTCGACGTCGACCGGTCCGAGGCCAGGACCGCAGTGGTTGACACGCTGTTCGACCAGCTCATCTCGTTCCAGCTCGCCGGGTTGAAGGACGTGACCAAGAGCCTGCAGGAGGTCGAGGCGGCCCTCGCCAGGAAGGACAACGCCAAGGCACGCGGCCTTGCGGCCGAGGCTCGCGATCTGATCGCTGCGATGCCGGTCAGCGAAGCCCAGGCTGCGAGCGCCGAACTCCGGGCCGCCTTCACCGGCGGCAAGGAGAAGGGCGCCCGCCAGGCGGAACTGGAGAACCAGTGGGCCGGCTTCGCCAAGGAGCGCTACGCGCAGGCCAAAGCCAAAGCCGACGAGGCGCTGAAGGCGGCGCGCTAAACGTTGCCGGCGACCCCCCGGCCGTACCGAGACGGCCGGGGATGTCCCTTGTGAGAACTTGACCAGCATGACCGCTGCCATAGCCCCCATGCCCGAGCCTGCGCGTCGTCGCGGCCTGCCCGCAACCCCGGGGCAGCTTGCGCTTGCAGCGGCGATCGCCCTGTTTCTGCTGGCCTTCCTGGTCCTGCCGGTGGCGACAGTTGTCTATGTCGCCTTCACCGAGAAAGGCACCGGGGCGTTCACGCTGGTCAATTTCCTCGATTTCGCGCGCACGGACCTGTTCGTGCGCTCATTCTGGAACTCGGTCTACGTCTCGGGGATGTCCGTCGTCTGGGCATCGGCGCTGGCGCTGCCGCTGGCAACCCTGACGACGCGCTTCGAGTTTCGCGGCGCGGCAGTGGTACAGACGCTCGGTTTCCTGCCGCTGATCATGCCGCCTTTCGTCGGCGCGGTGGCGATGCAGCTCTTCTTCGGCCGCAACGGCAGCGTCAACCTGCTGCTCGACGAGTGGTTCGGCTTCAAGATCCCGTTCATGGAGGGGCTGAACGGCGTCATCTTCGTCCAGTCGGTTCATTATTTTCCGTTCATCCTGATCAATCTCGTGGCCGCGCTGCGCAACATCGACAGCGCGATGGAGGAGGCGGCGCAAAATCTCGGCTCGTCGGGGTTTCGTCTCTTCCGCCGCATCGTCTTCCCGCTCGCCATGCCGGGTTATCTCGCTGGCGCGTCGCTCGTCTTCGTCAAGGTCTTCGACGACCTCGCAACGCCGCTCCTGCTCAATGTCAAGGACATGCTGGCCCCGCAGGCCTATCTGCGCGTGACCTCGATCGGCATCGCGGACCCGATGGGCTATGTGATATCCGTTGTGCTGATCGTCGCTTCGGTGTTTGCGATGTGGCTATCGGCCCTGGCGCTGCGCGGCCGGGACTACGCGACGACGCAGCGCGGCGGCGGCGGGCTTGCGCGACGCTGCCTGAATGGCTGGGAGAAGGTCGCAGCCTACGGCACGGTCGGGCTCATCCTCGCGCTGGTGCTCGCGCCCCATCTCGGCCTGCTGCTGTTGTCCTTCGCGACGATTTGGTCCTTCAGCCCACTGCCGGACGCCTACACCGTCGCCCATTACGGCCGCGTCTTCGGCGAGAGCTCGGTCTACATCAAGAACACCCTGATCTATGCGACGCTGGCCGGCCTCATCGACGTCGTGCTCGGCGTCGCCATCGCCTATCTGGTGCTGCGCACGAAGCTGGTGGGCCGGCAATGGCTGGACTGGGCCGCGACGGCCGCACTCGCCATCCCCGGCGTCGTGCTCGGCATCGGCTATCTGCGCGCCTTCTACGGGGTGACCTTGCCCGATGGAACGCCGCTGGCCGCGCTCTGGATCACGGTGGTGCTGGCGCTGGCGATCCGCCGGCTGCCCTATGCGCTGCGAGCCTGCATGGCGGCGATGCAGCAGATTTCGGTCTCGCTCGAGGAGGCGGCCGAGAATCTCGGCGCGACCAAGGCGCGCACCGTCCGGCGCATCGTCGTGCCGCTGATGACCGGGGGCATTCTGGCGGGCTTCGTCACGAGCTTCGCCACGGCCGCGGTCGAGCTCTCGGCGACGCTGATGCTCGTCCAGTCCAATTCGGACGCGCCGCTCGCCTATGGTCTTTACGTCTTCATGCAGTCGCCGGCGGGGCGAGGCGCGGGAGCGGCGCTCGGCGTCATCGCCGTGGTCATCGTGGCGGCGTCGACGCTTCTTTCCAACATGCTGGCCGAACGCAACAGCGCCAACCAGGGACGCAAGACGTGACCGGACCGACCTCGACTACCGCCGCGCCCTCTTTGCTGGCCAATACCCCCGTCGATATCGCGATCCGCGGCGTCAACCTATCCTACGGTTCCAATCACGTGCTCAAGGACGTCAATCTCGAGATCCGGCCGGGCGAGTTCTTCGCTTTTCTCGGGCCTTCAGGCTGCGGGAAGACGACCTTGCTCAGGCTGATCGCCGGCTTCAACGACGCGCAGAGCGGCGAGGTCCGGGTGGGCGGCCGCGACATCGCCCGTCTGCCGCCCTGGAAGCGCGAAGTCGGTATGGTCTTCCAGTCCTATGCGCTGTGGCCGCATATGAGCGTCGCACGCAACGTCGCCTTTGGTCTGGAGGAGAGACGGCTGCCGCGCGCCGAGATCGCACGGCGCGTCGATGCCGCGCTCGCCCTGCTCGGCCTCTCGCATCTCGCCGACAGGCGGCCCTCGCAGCTCTCCGGCGGCCAACAGCAGCGCGTCGCGCTGGCGCGCACGCTGGCGATCGAGCCCAAGGTGTTACTGCTCGACGAGCCGCTTTCGAACCTGGACGCCAAGATGCGCGTGCAGGTCCGTCGCGAGCTTCGCGACCTCCAGCAGAGACTGCGACTGACCGCGATCTTCGTCACCCACGACCAGGAAGAGGCCAACACGATCTGCGACCGGATCGCGGTGATGAACGACGGCGTTATCCAACAGGTCGGCGAGCCGATGGAGCTCTACGAGCGGCCGTCAAACCGGTTCGTCGCGGGGTTTCTAGGGACCGCCAACATCATCGACGGTCGCATGACCGGGCAGGGGAAGGATCGACGCTTCGAGGCCGAGGGGCTCGCGCCGATCCCCGTGCCCACCACGGCTCCCGAGGCGACCGGCCTGATGTTCCGACCCCAGGACGCGATGCTGGACGACCCTTCCGGCCCGGATGTCCTGACGCTGCCCGGACGAATCGCGCAGCGTGAATTCCTGGGCGGAACGATCCGCTATGTGATCTCCTGCAGCGGGCGCGAGGTGCTGGTGGATCGGCCGTTCCAGTCGGCGATGACGGCATTGCCGGTCGATACCCCAACCAGCGTACAGGTTCCCGGGGACCGAATTGTGTGGCTGACGGCCTGAAGCCATCTGCGGACCGAGGCTTTTGCGCGGCAATGTCCTATTTATGGCGGAGCGCCAACGTCAGGAATTGGTGCATCTCGCCCGGCAAATGGCTATCAAATCTGGCACATGGGCGTCAGCGCGGTGTTCGTGCTACCCCGATCTGAGTGAGGCTCCGTCCGGATACGCGGGAGGTGAGTGAAGGCCGAATTCGTTGGGTCGAACTTCGGCGCTTACTCACAGTGCGGGCGCCTGCTGGAGCGCGAATCGACGATCCCCAACGGCAGCGGTCTGGTCGAAAGCTCCGGCTCGCTCACCGGAACTTGAGCTTGCAGAACGAACGCGCCGGCTGTGGCGAATTGATGGACGCTGGACCTGGTTCCAGCTACGGTCATGCCGGCCGGGGGGCTAAGCGGCCCGGCGTTCTGCAGCATCGTTGGGATACTTCAAGGGAGCGCCTTTCGGCAAGCGACTTCCTCATTTTCGCGCGTCCATGACAATTGAGCGGATCTCATGTCTCAGCAGAGCCGCAACGAAGCGCCAAAGCGCGTCGGAAAACCCAACGTCACGCCCGCATCCGGCGAGACGGGTGTTAAAAGCCCGAGTCATTCGGGCCTCGTCGTTGGCATCGGCGCATCGGCCGGAGGCTTGCAGGCGTTCAAGACCTTGCTGGGCGCCATGCCCGCCGACAGCGGCATGAGTTTCGTGCTGGTTCAGCATCTGGCTCCCGACCACAAGAGCATGCTGACAGACCTGCTCGGCCAGGTGACCGCGATGCCGGTCATCGAGGCGAAGGACGGCGTCCTGCTGGCGGGCGACACCGTCTATGTGATTCCGCCTGACGCCACGCTAACCCTGCTCGATCGCCGGTTGCGCGTCGAGATGCCGGCTCCGCCGCGCGTCAGGCGACGGCCGATCGACACCTTCTTCTCCTCGCTCGCGGAGGACCAGGGCGAGAATGCGGTTTGCATCGTGCTGTCGGGAACGGGCAGCGACGGCGCGCTGGGCCTGTCAGCGGTCAAGCAGAGCGGCGGATTGACCCTGGCGCAGGCCGAGTTCGACCACATGGCGATGAGCGGGATGCCGCCAAGCGCGGCCGCGACCGGCTTCGTCGACGAGGTCATGCCGGTCGAGGAGATGCCGGCGCGTCTGATCGAGCACCAGCGCCACATGTCGGCGGTCGCGCCGCGCAAGGACGGTGACGGGACGCGACGCGACGCGGCGGACTATCTCGTTGAGATCAGCGCGCTCCTGCGGGCCCAGATCGGACACGACTTCGTCCACTACAAGGAAAAGACGCTAGTCCGACGCGTCCAGCGTCGCATGCAGGTACTGCAGATCGACGAGGTGCCGGACTACATCGCGCGCATCCGCGACGATCCGCTGCAGCTCGATCTGCTGTTTCGCGAGTTGCTGATCGGCGTGACGCAGTTTTTCCGCGACCCCGGCGCCTTCGCGGCGTTGCAGGCCGCGCTCGTGTTGAAACTGGCCGGCGATAGCTTGCCAGGACCTGATTTCAGGATCTGGGTGGCGGGCTGCGCCACGGGTGAGGAAGTCTATTCGCTGGCGATCCTGGTCAGGGAGGTCATGGGCAAAACAGCCGCGGGCTTCAAGATCCAGATTTTCGGAACCGACATCGATGACGCGGCGATCGCCTTCGCATGAGTTGATTATCCCTGCCCTGTCGGGGACGAACCAGGCGGCAAGACAGACCGCGTCGCTGGACGGCCTGGTCAGCGCGATCACATCGCCCTACCGCGCGCAGGCCGGGGAGCACGAGCGCTTCCACTACGAAGGGCCAGCGGTTCCGCTCGGCGGTCAGACGGTCACCAGCCTGGCGCTTGTGCTGCACGAGCTGGCGACCAATGCTGCCAAATACGGGGCACTCTCACTGCCCGAGGGACATATCGCCATCACCTGGTCGGTCGCTGCCGGCAATCTTCTCATGCATTGGGACGAGAAAAGCGGACCGGCGGTCAGCGGCACTCCGCAAAATCAAGGCTTCGGCAGCCTGCTCGCGCGCCGCAGCATCGAGGGACAACTCGGCGGCGCGCTCACTTACGACTGGAGACCACAGGGTCTGGTCGTTCATCTTTCGGTTCCGACGGAACGATTGCTTCAGTAGATGCGTTCAATTTGACTGGACGCTCCTGCCTGGAGCCGGAGTTCTCGACCTTGTCGACTCATGAATCGCTGGACCAGTCGGCGGTGCTGATCGTTGATGACGAGCCCTTCATCGCTCTCGACCTCGCCATGGCCGTGGAAGACGCGGGCGGCTTTGTCGTCGGGCCGGCCGGCAGCGTCCGGGAAGCGCTTGCATTGTTGGAGCACGCCCAGATCACCGCGGCGATCCTCGACGTCAATCTGGGAGACGGCGACATCTCGCCGATCGTCGAAATCCTGATGGCGCGAGGGATTCCGCTGGTGTTTCAGACCGGCGTCGGACTGCCTCAGGCACTTAAGTCGCGCTACCCCGGTCTCCTCGTCTATGCCAAGCCGGTTCACTCCGATCAACTTGTCCAGACGCTGGTCGGACTGATCCGGGCCGCAACTTCTCGATCGACCCAGGCGAGGGGGAAATTCGCCGACGATGGCGGCTCGCCAACGCGTCCAATCTGCTGAGTGAATGCCACCGGTTTCTCCTCGCTCGCGACGAGGCGAAGGCGCTGATTGACGAGATGAACGACATCGTCGCCCGCGACTGTCCGTGGTGGCCTGCTGCTGGCTTCGTAGGCAACGAGAATAGGTGGGTGACCAAAGCTAAGGTGCACGTCTGCTCAGGCCTCCAGCATCTTTCGTATGCCGGGCATCCGGAGGAACGTGGCGCCGATCCTGTCGCGCCACTGCGGCCCGGAGGCCATGGCAGCCTCGTAGGCCTCACGGAGATCATCGGGCCGGTCCTCCGCCAATATCTCGATCAGGAAACGCGCCTGCAATCGGTCCTTGATCGCCTTGAGGCTGTCGGGGCCCTCACGCCTGCGGTCGGCGACGATCAGCTTGTGGATCGCCATCCGCTCGGGCCGCGGGAGCTGAACCCGAACGCCATTGCGATACGTCACCGCAGCCGTGATCGGCTCGGCGAGCAGGTAGTTGAGATAGTGCAGAGACTGCGCGTGCACGCCGAGAGCCGAAAGCGGGCGCAGTTCCTCGGTGTCGGCGAATGAGGGCGTCAGGAATTCGACCAGCAGGTCATTGCGCGTCTGCTTCCAGCGCCAGGTCTTCGCGTGGTCGAGCGTCGGCAGGGGCGCGAAGGCGAAATCGCCAAACACCTTCTGGAGCGGTTCTGAGACCGTGTCGTCGAGCGCCAGCGATAGCCGCTCGAAGCTTGCGATGTCGATGTCCCCGGTTTGGGCCACCGCATCGAAGGAAAAGCGCACGCCGAGTTCGCCTTCGTAGAGGCGAAAGGCCTGCGTCCCGACAATTGTGCCACCGAGACGAAACACACCAGCCGTCGCTAGTGCGCCAAGCAGGCTGCCGGTTGCCGCATCTACGCCAAGGAAGCCTTCGGCGCGTAGTATCCGGATAAGCCTCGCGCGGTGCTTGCGCCGCTCGTCGCGCTCGGCTCGGATATCGACCGCCCGGGCCATCCGTTCGCGCAGATCAGGGCTGTCCTCTCCGATATAGGTCTTTTTCACGTCGGAACCGACGCGATATGTATCGTACCAGTAGACGCGTCCGTTCCGTTCCGTTCGGGTCGGCGTGCCGCGGACGTCCGACACGGCTTCCTCGCGCAAGGACCGGAGCAGGTCGTGATAGGCCGCGTGGGCGATCGGCGAGTGGCGCTGGAAGCTCGGCATGGTGTGCTCAACAAAATTGGATAGCGTTGAACATAAGTCATGCTCAACGAAATTCAACTTCGTTGAGCATACGGCAATGAGAAGCCCAAGCCGCCCTTCGACGTTGGATTCGATGTTCGACCATGCTAAAAGTCTCGGACTATCAGCTTTACCACTTCGCTTTGACACCCCAACCCACGCGGACATCAAAAAACTCGTTTAATATCAATGGCTAGAAGCCCAAGATGGAGGTTCGAGTCCTCCCCTGGGCACCACTCTTTTCCTCAACAGGACAAAGAGATACGGTTTTGTAAGGGCTTATCGGCTATCCGCTTTCACACAGCGGTTTCACACATGGCCCTTGCGATGCCCCGTCCCTTCGCTACCAAGTCGGGATCCTACTACCTCAACGTTCGGGTGCCGAACGAGCTCCGGGAGGTCGCGCGCGGCCGTCCCGTGACCCTGCCGATCGGCCACCGTGACCGTCTCCGACAAGGTCTACATGTCGCTGCGCACCAAGAGCGCGCGCGAGGCCAAGGACCGCTTCCAGATCGCGCTCAACCGGCTGGCGGCATACTGGGACTCTCTGCGCATCGCCCTCTCGCGCTCAAGCCCGGCGAGGTGAAGGCGCTCGCGGCCGAGCGCTATCGCGATGCCGTCGAGGCGTTGGGGTCGGACTACGATTTCGGTGATCGAATTGAGGCGTTCGCCGAGGATTACAGGGTCACGACTCAGGTCTTCATCGACAAGGGCTACGCTCCCATAGTCGCGGAGCGATTGGCTTCGATCGAGATGGACGACCCTCGGGCGCTCCGCACCTATGCGCTGAGGCATGGCGACGGGGTCATGACGAGCGACGAGTTCGCGGACGCCACCTTCGGCGCCGAAGCACGTCAGCTCGCGGCAGACAACCAGATACAGTTGGACGATAGGACGCTCGAGCGGGTTGCCAAGGAACTCGTCAACGTCAGCAAGGCCTTCGGCGAACTCGCGGTGCGCCGCCTCTCAAGCGCCTACCATTCCGATGAGATCGGCAATAACCTTCCGACCTGGACCCCTCCACCCCCGCCCGGCAAGCCGAGCGCGAAAGGAGACCGTTTCGGGCTTCATGAAGCGTATGTGTTGTCCCGCACCGTTGTCCGTCAGTCGGTAAAGACCACCGTCTTCTTGCCGTTTAGCACCACCCTGTCCTCCAGATGCTGCAGCACGGCGCGCGCCAGCACGCGTCGCTCGATGTCACGGCCCTTGCGGACGAGCGCGTCGGGCGTATCGCGGTGGCTGATGCGCTCGACGTCCTGCTCGATGATCGGCCCCTCGTCGAGATCGGGCGTGACGTAATGGGCGGTGGCGCCGATCAGCTTGACCCCGCGCTCATGGGCCTGATGATAGGGTTTTGCGCCTTTGAATCCGGGCAGGAAGGAGTGGTGGATGTTGATGCAGCGCCCTGAGAGCTTGGCCGAGAGCCCGTCCGACAGGATCTGCATGTAGCGCGCCAGCACGACCAAATCGGCCTTGCTGTCCTGCACCAACCGCCAGATCTCGCTCTCCTGCTCCATCTTGGTCTGGCGCGTCACCGGCAGGTGATGGAAGGGCAGGCCGTCGAGATCGATCGAGTTCAGATGCTCGCGGCCATGGTTGGAGACGATGCCGACGATGTCCATCGGCAGTTCGCCGATGCGCCAGCGATAGATCAGGTCGGCCAGGCAATGGTCGAATTTCGAGACCAGCAGCATGACACGCTTCTTCGCCGTGACCTCGCGCAGGGTGAAGCTCATCAAAAAGCGTTTGGCAAGATCGCCGACCGAGGCCGCTATTGCCGCTTGGGTCTGGCTCTCTTCCAGCCGGTTGAAGACGACGCGCATGAAGAAGCGCCCGGTCTCGGTGTCGTCGAACTGCTGGGCGTCGAGGATGTTGCAGCCAGCCCCGAACAGCAGCGTCGAGACGGCGGCGACGATGCCGGGGCGGTTGGGGCAGGAGAGGGTCAGGATCGCGGTCTGATCGAGCATGATTGACGCCGCCGGGGAGGGCGGCCCTTCAAAACGGAACGGGATTGGAAACGGACGAAAGCGGCTGCGCGCGACGCTCAACCTCGGCCGGTGGTGATCACGCAGCCGAACTCCGCCGCCGAGGCGGAGAACCAGGACCAGAAGCTGCCGGCCATGCTGCGCGGAACCATGATCTCGAACACCGATCCGTCGGGGCCATCGGCAGCGCGCCAGAGTTGCACGCCGATATAGGCGATGCTGGTCAGCGCCGCCATCCCCACCGGGAAGCCGGCGGGATGCAGATCGATCATGCAGCCCTTGGCCAGCGCGCGGCGCACCATCCCGCCGGACAGGCGCAGAACCGCCCGCCCGTCGCTCTGCTCCGCCACAGCGGCCAGCCCCGACAGGGCTGCGAGATCCTCTGTGAAGCCGGTGCGCGACCCGGCAACCAGCAGCCACTGGGCAGGGCCGGCCCAAAGCAGGCTGTGAGTGTCCGACGTCGCCGCCAAAGGCGTCATCGGCAGATCGAGGCCGAACCGGGACTTGATGGTTTTGCCAAGCGCGCTCGTATCGTCCTCGCCGGCGATGATGCTGGCGATGCCAAGGCCTTCGCGCGCGGTCACGGTTACGCCGCTCGCTCCGGCCGCGCCCTGACGACCCTCAGTCAGGATGCCGCTCCAGGCCCCGCTCGGCTTCCATGTCGTCGCAAGCCCAGTCGTCGCAAGCTCAGCCATGGAGGCGCGTCCCTTCCGGATCGACGAAGCAGGCCGGGCAGATCTCGACCTCAATATCGCCGTCGCGCACCGGATCGACCGCGCGGATGCGCTCGCCGATGCGCTGCGGCCCGTTCCTGAGCAGGCCGAGCCCGATCCAGTGCTTCAGCACCGGCGAGAAGGCGACCGAGGTCATGTAGCCCTCGTCGTTTTCCATCGTGGCGGACTTGCCGACACCGATGAAATGCGCCCCGGCGCGAAGGCGCTGGGCCGGATCGACCGGCCTGAAGCCGATGAAGACCGGGCGCTCCGGCTCGATCAGCGCGGCGCGGCCGGCCATCAGGCGGCCGAGATAGTCCTTCTTGGAGGACATCATCTTGCCTAAGCCCAGATCGCGCGCCGTGGTCTGGCCGCTCAGCTCGTTGCCGGCGACATGGCCCTTCTCGATCCGCATCACGCCGAGCGCCTCGGTGCCGTAGGGCGTAATGCCATGCGCTTGGCCTGCCGCCATCAGCGCCTGCATCATAGCCACGCCATGGTCGGCCGGGACAGCGAGCTCATAGGCGAGCTCGCCCGAGAACGAGATGCGAAAAAGCCTTGCCGGGACGCCGCCGCCGACCGTGACCGGGCGCGCCGCGAGGTAGGGGACCGCTTCGTTCGAGATGTCGTGCTGAGCATCGACGACGCCGCGCAGCACCTCGCGCGCCCTCGGCCCGGCGATGGCCGCCTGCACCCATTGTTCGGAGACCGACACCATCCGCACGTCGAGTTCCGGCCACAGCACCTGATGGCAGAATTCGAGATGCTGCATAACCTTGCCGGCGTTTGCCGTGGTGGTGGTCATCAGGAAATGCGTCTCGCCCAGGCGCGAGGTCGTGCCATCATCCATGACGAAGCCGTCCTCGCGCAGCATCAGCCCGTAGCGCGCCTTGCCGACCGGAAGCGCCTTCCAGCCATTGATGTAGACGCGTTCGAGGAAGGCTGCCGCGTCCGCGCCCTGGATGTCGATCTTGCCGAGCGTCGAGACGTCGCAGAGCCCGACGCCGTTGCGGACGGCGAGCACCTCGCGGTTGACGGTCGTGAGCCAGTCGGCCTCGCCAGGCTTCGGATAGTACTGCGCCCGCATCCAGGCGCCGGATTCGATGAAGACCGCGCCTTGCGCCTGCGACCATGCATGGGTCGGCGCGAGACGGATCGGGCGGAAATCGCGGCCGCGATGATGGCCGGCGAGTGCGCCGATCGCGACAGGCGTATAGGGAGGCCGGAAGATCGTGGTGCCGGTCTCGGGGATCGTCTTGCCCGTCTGCTCGGCCATGATGGCAATGCCGGCGATGTTGGAGGTCTTGCCCTGGTCGGTCGCCATGCCGAGCGTGGTGTAGCGCTTGAGATGCTCGACCGGCCGGAAGCCCTCGCGGGCGGCGAGCTCGACATCGGCGTCGGTGACGTCGTTCTGGAAATCGACGAAGGCTTTGCCCTTCCCGCCCTTCACGCGCCAGACGGGACTGAGCGCCACGCCCTCCGGGTCGGTCTTCGGCGGCTGCATCTCGGCCTTGCTCGCAAAACCGCAATCGGCGGCGGCCTGCGCGCCCAGCCGCGCGCCGTCCGCCAGTGCTTCAGCGAGCGACAGCCGCCCCGCCGCACTGCCGGCCACGCTCAGGCCAGCCGGCATGACGCCCGGCACGAAGGCGTGGATGGTCGCGTCCCAGACCGGCCGCGTGTTCTGGTGCGAGGTCAGGTGCAGGGTCGGGTTCCAGCCGTTCGAGACGGCGAGCAGGTCGCAAGGCAGACGCTCTTCGCACCCCGCGACGTCACGGATCGTCACCGAGGACAGCGCGCGGCCGCCGGACGCCGCGCCGACGACGCCACCTGCGAACACGCGCGCGCCGATTCTCGTCGCAAGCGCCGTCAGCCCGGCATCGACGTCGGGGCGCGGATCGACGATCGCCGCCACCTTCGCGCCGGCCGCCGCGAGATCGCGCGCGGTCGCCCAGCCGTCGTCGCCGGTCGTGAAGACGACCGCGTCCCGACCGGGCAGCACGCCGTGGCGGTTGAGGTAGCTCCGCACTGCGCCGGCCAGCATCACGCCGGGCGTATCGTTGCCGGAAAAGACGATCGGCCGCTCGATCGCGCCCGCCGCCAGCACGGCCCGTTTGGCGACGATGCGCCAGCCGCGCTGCCTGGGATGATGGGGCAGCGGGACCGGCAGATGATCCGACACCCGCTCGACCACACCGTAGACGCCATGGTCGTAGACGCCATAGACCGTGCTGCGCGGCATGATCGTGACGTCAGGCAAGTCCGCGAGCTCGGCCAGGGTGTCGGCGATCCATTCGGACGAGGCGCGGGCGTCGATCTCGCGCTTCTCCGAAAGCAGCTTGCCGCCGAGCCGGAAATCCTCGTCGCAGAGGATGACGCGCGCGCCGCTTCGCCCGGCCGCCAGCGCCGCCGCCAGACCCGCCGGGCCGCCGCCGATAACGAGCACGTCGCAGAAGGCAAACGCCTTTTCGTAATGATCCGGGTCTTCCTGTCCGGCCGCCCGGCCGAGCCCGGCGGCGCGGCGGATCAGCGGCTCGTACAGCTTTTCCCAGAAGGCCGCCGGCCACATGAAGGTCTTGTAGTAGAAGCCCGCCTGCAGCGCCGGCCCGAGCAGCGAGTTGACGGAGAGCAGGTCGAAGGCGAGCGAGGGCCAGCGGTTCTGGCTTCGCGCATCGAGCCCGTCGAAAAGCTCGACGACGGTGGCGCGGGTGTTGGGCTCGCGCCGCGCGCCGGAGCGCAGTTCGACCAGCGCGTTGGGCTCCTCCGGCCCGGCCGAGAGTATGCCGCGCGGGCGGTGGTACTTGAACGAACGTCCGACCAGCCGGACGCCGCTGGCGAGCAGGGCCGAGGCGAGCGTGTCGCCGGAAAAGCCCCGATAGGACTTGCCGTCGAAGGAGAAGGACAGCGGCTGGCTGCGGTCGATCAGGCCGCCATTGCTGGTGCGGAAGGGCTGCGAAGGCGCGTTCATGCCGTGGCCCCCGCCTTCGCCTGCGCCATGGTCTCGACGGCGGCGATGGCATGGGTCCGCGTGTCGCGCGTCACCACCAGCCAGGCATGGCAGCCTGCGCCGTGATACCAGAGCTCGCGGTTAGGACCGGCCGGGTTCTCGCGCTGGTGAACATAGTCGCACATGTCGGCCTCGATCGCCGCCATGCCGTCGGGGCGCTGCGGATCGGCGGCGCCGAGATAGGTGAATTCCTGGACGTCGCGGGGTCCGCAATGGGGGCAGGCGATACGCATGGGAGGATCCTGGAGCCCTGTCAGTGCAGGTTCGGCTGGGCGCCGACGCCCTTTTCATCGATGACCCGACCGGTCGCGAAGCGGTCGAGCCGGTAGGCGGCCGCGACCTCGTGGGGCGCATCGCGGGCGATCAGATGGGCGAAGCAGAAGCCCGAGGCCGGCGTCGCCTTGAAGCCGCCATAGCACCAGCCGGCATTGAGATAGAGGCCTTCGACCGGGGTGTGGTCGATGATCGGCGAGCCGTCCATCGACATGTCCATGACGCCGCCCCAGTGCCGCAGCATGCGCACGCGGCCGAGACCCGGCCACAGCGCCATCGCCGATTCCATCACGTCCTCGATCACCGGCAGATTGCCGCGCTGGGCGTAGGAGTTGTAGCCGTCGATGTCACCGCCGAACACGAGGCCGCCCTTGTCGGACTGGCTGATGTAGAAATGGCCCGCGCCGTAGGTGACGACGGTGTCGATCAGGGGTTTGAGCCCTTCCGAGACGAAGGCCTGCAGCACATGACTCTCGATCGGCAGCCGCATGCCGGCCATGGCGGCCAGCCGCGAGGAGTTGCCGGCGACGGCAAGCGCGACCTTCTTCGCCTTGATCGCGCCGCGCGTCGTCTCGACGCCGGTGATGCGCCCGTTCTCGATCATGAGGCCGGTGACCTCGCAGTTCTGGACGATGTCGATGCCGCGCTGGTCGGCCGCCCGCGCATAGCCCCAGGCCACGGCGTCGTGGCGCACGGAGCCGCCGCGCTTCTGCAGAAGCCCTCCCTGGATCGGGAAGCGGCCATTCTCGAAGTTGAGATAGGGGACCATCGCCCGGACCTGCTCGCGGTCGAGCAGGTCGGCGTCGACGCCCGCCAGCCGCATCGCATTGCCGCGCCGCGCGAAGGCGTCGCGCTGGGCGTCCGAATGGTAGAGGTTCAGCACGCCGCGCTGGCTGACCATGGCGTTGTAGTTGATGTCCTGCTCCAGCCCCTCCCAGAGCTTGAGCGACAATTCGTAGAACGGCGTGTTGCCGGGCAGGAGATAGTTCGAGCGGATGATCGTGGTGTTGCGGCCGACATTGCCGGAGCCGATCCAGCCCTTCTCGATCACCGCGACATTGGTGATGCCGTGTTGGCTCGCCAGATAATAGGCCGTCGCCAGTCCATGCCCGCCGCCGCCGATCACCAGCACGTCGTATTCGGCCTTGGGCGCGGCGTCGCGCCAGGCCGGCTTCCAGCCGCGATGCCCCTTCAGCGTCTGCGCGGCGAGCGAGAAGATGGAATAGCGCATCGGCGTCCGGGTTCCGGTGTCACAGCCACTGCTGGACTTGTGTTGGCGAGATTGCCGGACATAGGCTGGTCGACATGACTGCCGGCGACGCCAGATTGACCATGAGCGACAGCGCGACGCCGGCCCATGTCGGTTTCCTGCTGATCCCGGATTTCGCGCTGCTCGCCTACGCATCGGCGATCGAGCCCTTGCGCGCCGCCAATCGGCTTTCGGGCTGCGACCTCTACCGCTGGAGCCATGTCTCGATCGACGGCCTGCCGGCGCCGGCCTCGAACGGCGTGAGCATCACGGCCGATTGCGGTGTCGGAGACGAACTGCGCTTCGATTATGTTTTCGTCTGCGCCGGCGGCAATCCGGCCGCCTTCCAGCATCCCCCGACCTTCGCCTGGCTGAGGCAACTGGCGCGGCGCGGCGTCAAACTCGGCGGCGTCTCCGGTGGCCCCTATCTGCTGGCGCGGGCCAATGTGCTCGCCGGCTACCGCTTCACCATCCATTGGGAGCACGCGCCGGCCTTTCTGGAGGACTATCCCGATCTCGATCTGCGCCGCTCGCTCTACGAGATCGACCGCGACCGCCTGACCTCCAGCGGCGGCACCGCCCCGCTCGACATGATGCATGCGGTGATCGCTCGCGAGCATGGCAGCGAACTGGCGCTGAAGGTCAGCGAGTGGTTCCTCCAGACCCATGTCCGCGAGGGAGAGGGCCCGCAGCGGATGCCGTTGCGCGAGCGGCTCGGGATCAGCCATGCGCCGCTGCTGCGCGTCGTCGGCCGCATGGAGCAGAGCCTCGAGAACCCGGTCGCGCGCGAAGAACTGGGACGAACGGCCGGCGTGTCGCTGCGCCAACTCGAACGGCTGTTCCGGCTCCACCTTGGCCGCTCGCTTGGAGAGCACTATCTGGGCTTGCGGCTCGACCGGGCCCGCGACCTGCTGCGCCAGACGACCCTGTCTGTGCTGGAGATCGCGCTGGCCTGCGGATTTACCAGCGCGAGCCATTTCTCGCGGGCCTATCGTTCCCGCTTCGGCCATGCCCCGCGAGCCGAACGGGTGCCTTCGGAGAGCCCGCTTTGGCGCTGAGCGTCAAGAAACCGTCGCTTCGTGACAAATCGTCTGCCGCCTGCGCGCGAACTCTAGGGGGATCGACGATCACGGGGAACGAACCGTCATGAAACGCCTGCTCGCTTTCGCACTGGCCTGCGCCACCGGCCTCGCGGCTTTGCCCGCTCTCGCCCAGGACACCATCGCCAAGGTCAAGGAGAAGGGCGTCCTCACCGTCGGCGTCAAGAACGACTACAAGCCCTGGGGCTTCCTCGAGCCGTCGGGCAAGATCGTCGGTCTCGAGATCGACCTCGCCCAGGCGGTCGCCGACAAGCTCGGCGTCAAGATGGAGATGATCCCGGTCATCGCCGCCAATCGCATGGAGTTCCTGCGTCAGGGCCGCATCGACATGGTTCTGGCGACGATGGGCGACACGCCCGAGCGCCGCAAGATCGTCGGCATGGTCGAGCCCAACTACTATGCCGGTGCGACCAACGTACTGGCGCCCAAGAGCGCCGGGCTGAAGAACTGGACTGACCTCAAGGGCCGCAAGGTCTGCGGCGTGCAGGGCGCCTATTACAACCGCCGCGTCACGCAGATGTATGCGCCCGAACTCGTCGTGTTTCCCTCGGTGCCCGATGCGCTGAACGCGCTTGCCGGCAACAACTGCGTCGCCTTCCTGTTCGACGACACGCTGATTGTCTCGACGCTGTCGGGGGGCGATCCGAAATGGGCCACTTACGAGATGCCGCTGGTCTCTGAAGACCCGCAGCTCTGGGCCATCGGCATCCGGCTGGAGGACATGGACGCGCCCTTCGGCAAGCTGCTCAAGGAGATGTCGACCGACTGGCACAAGACCGGCAAGCTGCTCGAACTCGAGACCAAATGGGGCATCAAGCAGAGCCCCTACCTGATCGAGACCAACAAGAAGCTGAAGGCGGGGTCGTAAGTCGATTCTGCCGCGACCGATGCAACACCGACCACGTCATCCCGGGCTTGGCCCGGGATCCATCCTAGAGCGCCGTCGTGCTCTAGGATGGATCCCGGAGCTCCGCTTCGCTTCGTCCGGGATGACGGCGCGGGTCGTCGAGCTAGACGGCCAATCACGATGATCGCCGCCTTCTTCGAGCGCCTGAACGAGACGCAGGGGCTGAACTTCTCGGTCTTCTACGACGCCTTCGACCGCGGCCGATTCCTGACCGGGCTGTGGACCACGAGCTATATCTGCGTCATCGCCATCGCCGCCTCGCTGGCGCTGGGTCTGCTCGGTGTCTGGATGGCCGGCAGCAACTCGCGGTTCGCGCGGCTCCTCGTGCGGGGCTATGTGCAGTTCTTCCGCAACACGCCGCCGCTGGTCCAGCTCTCGTTCTTCTATTTCGCGGTGGCGAGCCTGCTGCCGACCGTCTCGGACGGGTTCGGCGGGCAGTCGCCGCTGATCTCTGGCACGGGCTGGGCGATCATCGCGTTTTCGCTCTTCGCCGGCGCCTTCAACGTCGAGATTTTTCGCGCCGGCATCGAGGCTGTGCCCTCGACGACGGTCGAGGCGGCGGAGTCGCTCGGCTACACGCGGCTGCAGCTTTACATCCACGTCGTCCTGCCGCTGGCCTTCCGCATCTGCCTGCCGGCGCTGAACAACAACCTGATCAACCTGGTGAAGACGACGACCCTGGCCTATGCCATCGGCGTGCCCGAACTGCTTTACGCGGCCTCGCAGATCTGGTCGGAGAGCTTCAACGTCCGCGAGATGATGAACGTTCTGCTCGTCACCTATGTCCTGCTCGTCGCCATCCTGGTCTTCGTCATGGGTCGCTGGGAGAAGGCGATGCGCATCCCGGGCTATTCGACATGAAGGCCGCCAGCACGACCCTGCCGGTGCTGCTGCCCTACCGCGCGCCTGCCGCGATCGGCCCGACCGGGCTGGCCGCGCCCGTGCTGCTGTCGGCTACGACGCTGGCGTGCTTTGCCATCCTGTTCGGGGCTTCGCTGACCTTCGCGCAGGTCACGGCGCGGCCCGCCGGCGAGAGCGCGGCGACCGTGCTGCTGCGCTGGGCGCCGCTGATCTTCCATGGTTTCCTGTTCAACATCCTGATCAGCTTCCTCGCCATGGCGCTGGGCACCGCTGTCGGCGTGCTCTTCGGCATCGCGCAGGTCTCGCTGGTGGCGCCTATCCGCAAAACCGCCTGGGGGCTGACGCAGTTCTTCCGCAACGCGCCCTGGCTCGTGCTGCTGTTCTACGCGATGTTCCTGCTGCCGTTCGAGTTCAGGATCTTCGGCCTGACCATCGCCTTTCCCGCCTGGATCAAGGCGATCATCGGGCTGGCGCTGCCGGTCGCGGCCAACGTCTCCGAGATCGTGCGCGGCGGCATCCGCTCGATCCCGTCCGGTCAGTGGGAATCGGCCGAGGCGCTCGCCTTCACGCGCCGGCAGACGATGTGGATGATCATCCTGCCGCAGGCGTTCAAGCGGATGATCCCGCCCTGGATGAACCTCTACGCCATCCTGACCATGGCGACGACGCTGATCTCGGTCGTTGGCATCCAGGACGGGCTGACGATTACCCGCGCCGCCCTCGTCGCCGAGAGCCGCCCCGAACTGATGATCCCGATGTATCTGATGCTGCTGCTGATGTTCTTCGCCTATTGCTACCCGATCGCGCGCGCGACGCTCGCGCTCGAACGCCGCTTCAACGTGAAAGCCTGAGACGATGGCCAGCCGGCACCAACTGGGCGAGCACGTCGTCGTCGTCGAGGGCGTCGAGAAATCCTTCGGCGCGCTGACCGTGCTGAAGGATGTCGGCCTCACCGTCAGGCGCGGCGAAACCGTCTGCATTATCGGGCCGTCCGGCTCAGGCAAATCGACCCTGCTGCGCTGCATCAACGCGCTGGTGCCAATCAGCAAGGGCTCGATCACGGTCGCCGGCCGCCAGGTCAACGATCCCGCGCTAGACAAGCTGGCGTTGCGCCGCGACGTCGGCATCGTCTTCCAGCAATACAACCTGTTTCCGCACAAGACCGCGCTGCAGAACGTCATGATGGCGCCGCTGCACGTGCTGAAGCAGGACAAGGCCGAGGTCGAGGCGCGCGCGCGAAAACTGCTCGCCAAGGTCGGCCTCTCCGACAAGCTGGCGGCCTATCCGGGCGAGCTTTCCGGCGGGCAGCAGCAGCGCGTCGCGATCGCCCGCTCGCTGGCGATGAATCCCAAGGTCATGCTGTTCGACGAGGTCACAGCCGCGCTCGACCCCGAGACAAAGAAGGAGGTTCTGGTGACGATCCAGGACCTCGCCGCCGAGGGCATGACCTGCATCCTCGTCACCCACGAGATGGGTTTCGCCCGCGAGGTCGCCGACCATGTCTACTTCACCGATGGCGGGCTGATCGTCGAGCACGGCCCTCCCGCAGAGTTGTTCGGCGCCGCCCGCGAGGAGCGGACCAGGGCCTTTCTCGACAAGGTCCTCTGAACGTCCGGCGGTGTCGCATTCCGGCAAGCGCCTGTCGCATACCGACAGCCGGCGCGGGTCGCGACACGGAAGATTGTCTCACCATTCCGTCTGAAGCCGAAGCACGCCATGACCCCGCACGATCCCGCCTCCGTCGCCGGCAAGGAACTCGATGTCGCGGAGCGCGCGCAGCTTCTGGTGATCGGGGCCGGGCCGGCCGGGCTCGCGGCCGCAATCGAGGCGGCCGGGCGCGGGCTCTCCGTCGTGCTGGTCGACGAGAGCCCGGTCTCGTTCCGCACGATGGGAGACGAGGTGCCGCTGCATTACGGGCAGGGCATGTCCGGCCTTGCGCGCAACCGCAACGCCATGATGGAGGCCTTCATCGCGTCGGAACCGCTGATCGAGGCGGCCTTCGAGGCGGGCGTCGACGTCCGGCTCGGCACGGCCTGCTGGGGACTCTACGCCAACGGCCCGAGCCTCGGCTGGCTGCCGGGCACGGTCGCGGGCCTCAACGACGACGAGCGCTCCTGGATGCTGGGCGCCGACAATGTGATCGTCGCCGCCGGCCGTCGCGATATGGGGCTCGGCTTTCCAGGCTGGGAGAAGCCGGGCGTGCTCGGCGCGACGGCGGCGCTCTCGCTGGCGCAGCGCTATGGCGCGCTGGAGCCGCGCCGGGTCGTCGTGCTCGGCTCCTCGACCGAGGCGCTGGCCGCGGCGCTGGCGCTGCGCGAAGCCGGCGTCGCGATCGCGGCCATCGTCGAGCAGGCCGATGCGGTACTGGGCGCACCCGATCTTCTCGCGGCGTTACGCGGAGGCGGCACGGAGATCCTCACCCGCCATGTCGTGCGCGAAGCATCCGGTCGCGAGCATGTCGAGGCGGCGCTGGTCAGCGAGATCGATGCGAACGGCAAGGCCATCGGGGATGAACGCTCCATCGCCTGCGACGGCATCGTGCTCGCGGTCGGCGCAACGCCGGTGGTCGATCTGCTCGACGCGGTCGGATGCAAGATCGCTTTCCAGCCCGAGCGGAGCGGCTACGCGCCGATCGTCGACGCGGACCAGCGCACCACCCTGCGGACCATTTTCGCGGTCGGCGACGCCGCAGGAATCTGGCCGGCCAAGACGCTGGATCGCGGCGTCGCCGAAGGCGAGAGCCGCCGCGCCGTCGCGGCGATCGTCTGCGCACTCGGCATCGCCGACGGGCGGCCGGTTACGGCTGCCTCCAAGCCCCCCGAGCCGTCTCACGACATCTCCGCCTATCGCCTCGCCTGGGTCCGGGCCAGCGTGATCGAGGCGCGCGCCGAGTTCCACGTCTGCCAGTGCGAGGAGGTCACGGCCCGCGAGATCCTCGAGGTCCGCCCGCCGCGCTATCTCGACTGGCAGAACGAACGCCGCAACGACCGCTCGCTCTCGGCGCTGCTCGGCGAGGAGCCGCCCAATCCCGACCAGGTCAAGCGGCTGACCCGCGCCGGCATGGGCCCATGCCAGGGCCGGCGCTGCCGCGAGCAGGTCGCGGCCCTGCTGGCGCTGGGCGCGGCCATGCCGCTCTCCGCGATCCCGCTTGCCGGCTACCGCGCGCCGGTCAGGCCGCTGCCGCTCTCGGTCGCGGGTCAGATCCCGGAATCGGCCGGGCAGGCCGAGCACTGGGACACCTGGTTCGGCATGCACGCCCAGTGGCGTCCGTTCTGGGACGTGCCGGCGCTCTACACGGTCGCGACGAACGACGCGACCGGTCCCGTCGCGAGCGAGTGAGCAGAGGTCATGGAGCAACCCAAGGGAGCCTCGGTCGTCATCGTCGGCGGCGGCGTCACCGGCCTCAGCGCCGGCTGGTGGCTGGCGCGCGAAGGCGTCGACGTCCTCGTCATCGAGAAGGGCATGATCGGCTGGGAGGCGTCGGGCCGCAATGGCGGCGGCTGCTCGCACCATCATTCGCCGCTCTTCCTCGAGGAACAGCGGCTCTGGCCGCAAATGGACGAACTGCTCGGCTACCCGACCGAGTTCAGCGGCAGCCGTGTCCGCCTCGCCGCCAGCGAGCAGCAGATGGCGCTCTACGGCCGGGCGCTGCGCAATGCGGCGCGGCAGGGCTTCGCCTCCGAAGTGCTCGACGTGAAGCAGATCAAGGAACTGGTGCCGCTCGCCGGCGACACCATGGTCGGCGGCTATTTCTACAAGTTCGGCGGCCACGCCAATCCGCACCGCACGCTGCAGGGCTACGCCTGGGCGACGCAGGATCATGGCGGCCGGGTGATGCAGCATTGCACCGTCACGGGCTTTCAGACGAAAGCCGGCCGGGTCACGGGCGTGGAAACGCAGCGTGGTCTCATCGCCTGCGACCACCTTGTGCTCGCGGCCGGCCCGCAGACCGGCATCCTGTCGGGCCTGCTCGGGCAGGAGGTGCCGGTGGCGTCGGCGCGCTGCGAGATGATCGTCACCGAGCCGCTGCCGCTGATGCCCTATGGCGGCGTCGATGGAAACGGCCTCTATGGCCGCCAGACCCTGCGCGGCAATCTCGCCTATGGCGGGGGGCCGCATGAATGGCTCGACATCGCCGGCAACGAAGCGCCCGCCAAGCCGACGACGCCGCTTATGGGGCATATGGGCCGGCGGCTCGCCGAGCTCCTGCCCAAGGCGGCGCATGCCCGCATCATCCGCTCCTGGGCCGGCGTGATCGAGAACACGCCCGATGGCCGCCCCGTGATCGACCGGCTCGATTCTCACGCCAACGTCGTCGTCGCGACCCTGTCCAGCGTCGGGTTCGGCCTGTCGCCGGCGAGCGGGCGCGCCATCCGCGACCTCGTCGTCGATGGCGAGTGCTCCTTCGCGGACATCTCGTCGTTCAGGCTGGCGCGCTTCGCCGAGCTCGAGCCGGACTGGCGCGAGCTTCAGGGCTGGCAGGCGCTCGCGGCGCAGGAGGCGATCGCGGCCTGAGCGGGAACTCGTGGCTACAAGGCGATCGTCACATCGCTTCGCGGCCGCGAGGAACAGGCGAGGATGTAGCCCTGCGCCTCCTCCTCGGCCGAAATCCCGCCCTCGTGCCGCATCGCGACCTCGCCAGAGATGAGGCTGACGCGGCATGTGCCGCACATCCCCGAGGCGCAGCCGCAGGGGATGACGATGGTCTTGCGCGTCGCCGCCTCCAGCAGCGTCTCGTCGGCGCGCGCCGTGAAGCGCTTCTCGCCGAACTGGACGGCAAACCCCGCTTCGGGCGCGTCCGCCGGAAAGGCAGCAGGCGCTGCCGGCGCGACCGCGCCGAAATGCTCGACATGGAAATGCCCGCGCGCGCCGCCCTCGGCGGCGTGTATCAGGCGCGCCTCCTCCATGAATCCGGCCGGGCCGCAGCAGAACACCTCGCGCCGGCCGAGATCGGGGACGGCGACGGAGGCGATCCGCCGGTTCAGGCGGCCGGAGAAACCGAACCAGCCCGGCGCGGGCGCGCTCACCAGCATTGCGACCTTGAGTTGAGGCATTCGCGCCTGCAACTCCGTCAGGTCCCGGGAGAACAGGATGTCGTCGGGCGTGCGGACAGCGTGCAGCCAGGCGATGTCGGTGTCGGGCGCGGTCGCCGCCAGATGCCGCAGCATCGCCATCAGCGGGCTCGCGCCAGAGCCGGCCGAGATAAGCGCGACCTTGTCCGTCGTCCGGTTCTCGATGGTGAAGCGCCCGCGCGGGCCTCGCGCCTCGATGACGTCGCCGACGACGAGCCGCTCGTGCAGCCAGCGCGTCGCGCGGCCCTGCGGGTGCGCCTTGATCGTCATGGCGAGCGTGTCGGCGCCGGGAGCCGACGCTAGCGAGAAGGTCCGGTGCAGCGTCGCGCCTTCGATCGGCAACCTCAGTGTCATCGACTGCCCGGCCCGGTAGGCCGGCACGCCGCCTTCCGGCCGGAACACGAAGGTCCGGATGTCGGCGGTTTCGCGCTCGATCGCGACCACGACCAGCCTGAGGAGGTCGCTCGCCGGCGCGCCGCGCGGAGCCTCCAGCGTTTCGGACAGGCTCATTCGGCGGCCATCCGCAGCGGCGTCGGCGCGCCGACGAAGTCTTCCATCTTGCCGGCGTACCAGTTGGCGAACTGCGTCAGCATGAATTCCGAGGGCGAATACGGCCCCGGCCGATACGCCATCGAGCGGATGCCGACATGGTTGACGGCGGCGAGCTCGGCGTCCTGCGCGTCGGTCGCGGTCCACACTTCCGTCAGGCGCTTGATGTCGTAGTCGACGCCTTCCACCGCGTCCTCATGCACCAGCCAGGTCGTCCGCAGCGCCGTGCGCCCCGCCGAGAGCGGGAGCACGCGGAAATGGATGATGTGGTCTGCGAGGAAGTGGTTCCAGTTGTTGGGAGCGCGAAACATCCGGACCGAGCCCAGATCGGCGTCGGTAAATTCCCCGAGCAGCTTGTTGCAGGCCGAACCGCCATCCATGGTGAAGGACAGCGCCCCCTCGTGGAAGGGCAGGCGGATGCAGCGGAACTCGTCGCCGCCATCGGCCGGCTGGTGCGGCAGCCCCAGCGCGTCCCATTTGGCCGTCTTGCGAGCGATCAGTTCCTGGAACTGCGCCGGCCCGCGCGGATCATCGGGCAAAGCGAACTCGACCAGCGAGACCAACAGCTCGGGATGGTTGGCGGCGCAATGATAGCACTCGCGGTTGTTCTCGATGACGAGCTTCCAGTTCGCCTCCTCGATGATGGTTTTCTCATGGGCGACCTTGGTGCGGTCCGGCATGTGCGGCGCGATATAGGGCGTCACCGCTGCCTTGAAGCGGGCGAAGTCGGGCGGATTCTCGCCGAGGCAGATATAGACCATGCCGCACATGACCTCGGCATGGACCGGGAGCAGCCCGTACTCGCTGCGGTCGAAATCGGCCGGCATCTGGCGCGCGTTCATCAGCGAGCCGTCGAGTTCGTAGACCCATTGGTGATAGGGGCAGACCAGCCGCGTGGCGCGGCCCTTCTCCTTGGCGCAGATGCGCGAGCCGCGATGCCGGCAGGAATTGTGGAAGGCGCGGATGCCGCCGTCGCGGTCGCGCAGGATCACGACCGGGTTGTCGCCGACGCTGAGCGTCAGATAGTCGCCGGGCCTTTTGATCTCGCAGGCGCTGCAGGCAAAGAGCCATCGCGTCTCGAAGACCGCCCTGAGGTCGGCCTCGTGCATCGCCTCGTCGACATAGAAGGCCTGCGGCAGGCTGAACCCCTCGCGGCGTTCGGAAAGCAGGCGGCGGATGCGCTCGCGGTCGATCATGGGCGGGCCTCGCAATCGTGGTGCCGCCATCATCCGCCGGATCGCGGCGCGGCGGCGATATTCTTGCGACATCGGGAACGAGCTTTGCGACGGCATGCGTCGCTTTCATTGTAACAATGTCGGAAAGCCGATTTTCTGGAACAGATATCTGCGAGGATGTTGTTGAACCACTCCGCCGTCGTCCCGGACAAGCGGCGAAGACGCGCCGATCCGGGATCCATTCCTGAACTGTTCCGGAATGGATCCCGGCTCTCCGCTTCGCTGCGGCCGGGACGACGATAGGGATTTGTTTGGAGCGAAGTCACGATGGCGAGGGATCAGGCGGCCGGCACGCGCATCGTCACGCTGCTTCTCGTCGAGGGCTTCTCGATGATGAGCGTCGCCTCGGCGATCGAGCCGCTGCGCTCGCTCAACCGGCTGATCGACCGCGAGGCCTGGCGCTGGCGGCTGGCGAGCCTCGACGGGACGGTGCTGGCCGCCTCGAACGGCATTCCGCTGCCGACCGAGAAGGCCGAGACCGCGCTCGACGCCTGCGATTACCTCTTCGTCTGCGGGGGGCTCCGCATCCAGTCGATCGACGAGCGGCGCTATCTCGCGGTGCTGCGGAAAGCCGCGCGCGGCAGCATCGCGGTGGGTTCGCTCTCGACCGGCACATGGCTTCTGGCCCGCGCCGGCCTGCTCGACGGCTACCGCTCGACGATTCACTGGGAGAACCGCCCGGCCTTCCAGGAGGAGTTCCCCGAACTCGTCTGCACCGACAAGATCTACGAGATCGACCGCGACCGCCTGACTTGCTCGGGCGGTACGGCGGCGATGGATCTGATGCTGCACCTCATCATCGAACGCCACGGCGCAGACCTTGCCCGCCGCGTCGCCAACCAGTTCCATCACGACCGCATCCGCGACGAGCGCGACAACCAGAGCGGCGGCCGGCAGGAGCGCCTCGCCAACCTGCCGCCCCCGGTGCGCGCCGCGATCCGGCTGATGCAGAGCCATGTCGAGGATACGGTTCCGATCGCCGAGGTCGCGCGGCGCTCCGGGATGAGCGCCCGGCAGATCGAGCGGCTGTTCCTGCGCTATGTCGAGATGTCCCCGGCGCGCTATTATCTTTCGCTGCGTATCGACCGCGCCCGCGAACTCCTGCTCTACTCCGACCGGCCCATCCTCGAGGTTGCGATCGCGACCGGCTTCACCTCGACCTCGCATTTCGCACACTGGTTCAAGCGGCTGCAGGGCGTGCGGCCGAGCCAGTTGCGGGGCAGGGGCGGGCCTGAAGGCGAACCGGCGGCCGCGCCGGAAATCTGAGCTGCGACGTCGCAAGCGCGACATTCCATGTCGCATCCCCGCCCCGATCCTGGAACCGTTCTGATCGACACTTTGTCCCGAAAAGACGGATAACCTTCGCGAGGGGACAAGCGTGGAGACGATCGCCTTCATCATGGCGAACCTTCCAGTGATCGGGCAGCGCATGCTCGAGCACGTCTCCCTCGTCGGCGTCTCGGTCGGCGTCGCGATCCTGACCGGCGTGCCGATCGGCGTCGCGATCACCCAGAGCAAGGCGGCCGCCGACCGGGTGCTCTATGTCGCCTCCGTCATCATCACGATCCCCTCGATCGCGCTGTTCGGCATGCTGATCCCGGTGCTGTCGCTGATCGGGCAAGGCATCGGCTATCTGCCTGCGGTGATCGCTCTGATCCTCTACGCCCAGTTGCCGATCATCCGGAACACCTACACCGCGATCATGAACATCGACCCCGCCTTGCGGGAGGCGGCGCGCGGCATGGGCATGACGACGCTGGAGCGGCTGCGCCGGGTCGAATTGCCGCTGGCCCTGCCGGTGATCGTCAACGGCGTGCGAAGCGCCGTTGTGCTCAACATCGCGATCGGCGCGATCGCGACCTATATCGGTGCCGGGGGGCTGGGCACTTTCATCTCGCGCGGCATCTCGCAGACAGACATCCGCCAGCTTCTGACCGGGGCGCTCTTCGTCAGCCTGCTCGCGATCATCGCCGACTATTCGCTGCTCTTCGCGCAGCGCCTGATGACGTCACCGGGGCTGCGGCGCACATGATCCGTCTGGACCAGGTCTCCAAGCATTTCGGCACGATGATCGCGGTCGACCGCGTCGATATGGAGGTGCCGGCCGGGGCCGTCTGCGTGCTGCTGGGGCCGTCCGGCTGCGGCAAGACCACGACCATGAAGATGATCAACCGGCTGATCCCGCCGACCTCGGGCAAGATCTTCGTCGACGGCAAGGACACGACCGGCGTCGACGAGGTCACGCTGCGCCGCTCGGCTACGTCATCCAGCAGATCGGCCTGTTCCCGAACATGACGGTCGAGGACAATATCTGCGTGGTGCCGGACCTGCTGGGCTGGCCGCGCGACAAATCCCGCAAGCGCGCGTCGGAACTGCTCGAAATGGTCAATCTCGACCCGTCGGTCTTCCTCAAGCGCTATCCCAAGCAGCTTTCGGGCGGGCAGCAGCAGCGAGTCGGCGTGGTGCGCGCGCTCGCGGCCGATCCGCCGGTGCTGCTGATGGACGAGCCCTTCGGGGCGATCGACCCGATCAACCGCGAGGTCATCCAGGACGAGTTCATGAAGCTCCAGGCGGAGCTGAAGAAAACCATCGTCTTCGTCAGCCACGACATCGACGAGGCCGTGAAGATGGCGACGCGGATCGCGATCTTCCGCGACGGCAAGCTGATCCAGTACGACACGCCCGACAACATCCTGGCCCATCCGATCGACGCCTTCGTGCAGGAGTTCGTCGGTTCCGACCGCACGCTGAAACGCCTGCGGTTGATCAGGGTGGCGGACGCGATGATGGCCGAGCCGCCGCGCGTCAAGGCCGAGGACACGCTGGAAACCGCCGTGAAGCTTATGGACGCGCACGGCCATCTCTCGATCGTCATGGTCGGCCCGCGCGGCCGGGCGCGCGGCGTCATCCGCCATGAAGCGGCGCGCGATCTGAAAGGCCTCGTCGGCGAGCATCAGGAGCCGCTGCCCGGCATCGTCAACGTGAAGGACGATCTGCGCTCGGCCGTCTCGCAGATGTTCACCCATGGCGTCACCTGGCTCGCCTGCGTCGATGATGACGGCTTCTACAAGGGCTACATCACCCAGAAGAGCATCACGCAGGTGCTCGGCGCGACCTACCGGGACCGCTGAGATGGCCGTGGCCACGATGGACAAATCCGCGACCACCGGGCTCCAGACCGCGTGGCGCCTGCTCTTCATCGCGGGAGTGTTCGCCTGCGGGGCATGGCTGCAATCGACCGGCCTGCTGCCCTCGATCCTCAAGCATCGCGCCGACGTCATCTACCTGATCCGCCAGCATCTCGCGCTGGCGGCCATGTCCGGCGCGATCGCGATTGTCGTCGGCATTCCGCTTGGCATCGTCCTGACGCGGCCGCGCTTCGAGATGTTTGCCGATGCGGTGACGCAGGTGGTCAATCTCGGCACGACGATCCCGACGCTGGCGCTGCTGGCGCTGTCGATGTCGATCCTCGGCATCGGCGCGCCGCCCGTCATCTTCGCACTGTTCGTGCTGACGCTTTTGCCGATCGTGCTCAACACAATCGCCGGCCTGCGCTCGGTGCCGCAACCGCTGATCGAGGCTGCGCGGGGCATGGGCATGACACCGGGCCAGATCCTGCGCCGGGTCGAGCTTCCCAACGCCGTCTTCGTCATTCTAGCGGGCATCCGCACGGCGCTCGCGATCAATATCGGCACCGTGCCGCTCGCCTTTCTGATCGGCGGCGGGGGCCTCGGCGAACTCATCTTTACCGGCATCGACCTGATGGAGCCGAGCATGCTGCTGGCGGGCGCGATCCCGACGGCGCTGCTCGCGGTCATGGTCGATTTCCTGATCGGCCAGATCCAGTTCTGGCTGGTTCCCAAGGGCGTCAACCCGCTGCGCTGAGCGGCGGTCAATCAACCAGCAAAAAGGGGAATAATCATGCTGAAACGCACCTTCATCGGACTGGCCGGGGCCGCCTTCGCGCTCTCGCTCACACCGCTCTCGGCGCAGGCGCAGACCATCGTCGTCGGCGGCAAGAACTTCACCGAGCAGCAGATCATGTCGGAGATGACGACGCAGCTGCTCAAGGCCAAAGGCTTCACCGTCGACAAGCGCGCGGGCCTGGGCACCGCGCCGCTGCGGCAGGCGCAGGAGGCCGGCCAGATCGACCTCTACTGGGAATACACCGGCACCTCGCTGATCACCTTCAACAAGGTCACCGAGAAGATGGATCCGGCCGCGACCTACGCCAAGGTCAAGGAACTCGACGCCGCCAAGGGGCTGGTCTGGCTGAACCCGTCCAAGGCGAACAACACCTATGCGCTCGCCATGCGCAAGAAGGACGCCGATGCCAAGGGCATCAAGTCGCTGTCGGACCTCGCCGGCAAGATCAAGGGCGGGCAGGCGGTGAAGTTCGGCTGCAACGCCGAGTTCTACGCCCGCCCCGACGGTCTCGGCCCGCTGCAGACGACCTACGGCTTCGAGTTCGGCCGCGAGAGCACGGTGCGCATGGATACCGGCCTCGTTTATCAGGCGCTGCGGGACGCCCAAGTCGATGTCGGGCTGGTCTTCGCCACCGATGGCCGTGTCCCTGCCTTCGACTTCGTCATCCTGACCGACGACAAGGGCTATTTCCCGACCTATGCGATGACGCCTGTCGTGCGCAAGGAGACGCTCGACAAGAACCCGAAGCTCGCCGAACTGCTGAACGGGCTTTCCGCCAAGCTCGACGACGCCACCATGGCCAAGCTCAACGCCACGGTCGACGTCGACAAGAAGACCATCGAGGAGGTCGCCGCCGGCTTCCTCAAGGCGCAGGCGCTGATCTGACCCCAACGATGCGGCGGGGGGTTTTGAGCCCCGCCGTGTCTCGCTCCGGTCATGACCGCCCTGACAGTGGCTGCGGCCCAGATCGCCTGCCTGCCCGGCGATCTGCAGGCCAATCTCGCAAGCCATCTCGCCATGATCGAGACGGCGCGGCGGCGCGGCGTCGATCTGCTCGTCTTTCCGGAACTGTCCCTGACCGACTATCTCGCCGCGCCGGACTGCGCGGCGCTGGCGATGATGCGCGACGAGGTCACGCTGACGCTGATCGCGAAAATGGCCGGCCCGATGACGGTCTCGGTCGGCTTCATCGAGCGCGCGCAGGACGGGCGCGTCTTCAACGCTCAGGCCCTGCTGGCCGGAGGCAAGGTCGTGGCGGTCCACCGCAAGCTCAACCTGCCCGGCTATGGCAGCCTGCGCGAGGACGAGGTCTATTCCGCCGGCGACGCGCTCGACACCGTCCCGCTGGCCGGCGACTGGCGGGTCGCGACGCTGATCTGCGCCGATAGCTGGAACCCGTCGCTGCCCTGGCTCGCCGCGCTCTCAGGCGCAAACCTGCTGCTGCAGCCGGTGGCGTCCTCGCTCGGCGCGGTCGGCGGCGGTTTCGACAATCCCCGCTGCTGGGAGATCAACCTCGCCCATACCGCGCTGACTTATGGCCTGCCGATCGTCTTCGCCAATCATTGCGGCGCTCGAGGCGATGTCGAATTCTGGGGTGGCTCGCGCATTCTCGACGCCACCGGCCACGAACAGGCGCGGGCCGGTGCGGAACCCGGCCTTGTCGTCGCCATGATCGATCTCGCCGATGGCCACGCGGCGCGCGACACCCTGCCGACCATCCGCGACAGCGCGCCGGACCTGATCCACCGCTTGCTCGCCCGGCAACTCTCTCGCTCTCCGGACCCGGAATTGTCATGACGCCGCTCAGCTTCATCCATGCCCTGCGCTTTGCGGACCTTCCGGAAGACGTCACGCATCAGGCGCGGCGCTGCCTGCTCGATCTGGTCGGTGTCGCCGCCAGCGGCCGGACCACAGAGCTGTCGCGCATCGTTCACAACTTTGCCGTCAGGCATATGGGAGCCGGCGAAGGCGGGGCGCGGCTGCTTTTCGACGGTCGTCGGGCGAGTGTGGCAGGGGCCGCCTTTGCCGGAGCCTCGACGATCGACTCCTTCGATGCCCATGACGGCCACGCTTTGACAAAAGGCCATGCCGGCGTGGCCCTTTTGCCCGCGATCCTCGCTGTGCTCGACGCGGGCGATGCCGCCGCGCCCGACGAAGTCGGCATGGAGGACGCCCTGACGGCGCTGGTCATCGGATACGAGATCGCGACCCGCGCCGGCATCGCGCTGCACGCCAGCGTCAGCGACTATCACACCTCGGGCGCCTGGAACGCGGTCGGCTGTGCCGCCGTGACGGCTCGGCTGCTCGGTCTCGACGACGACAGGACGCGCCACGCGCTCGGCATCGCCGAGTACTACGGCCCGCGCAGCCAGATGATGCGGTGCATCGACCATCCGACGATGCTGAAGGACGGCTCCGGCTGGGGCGCCTTCGCCGGGGTCTCGGCGGCTTATCTGGCGCAGGAGGGATTTACGGGTGCGCCGGCGATTACGCTCGAAGCGCCCGAGCAGGCTGCGCTTTGGGCAGATCTCGGCTCACGCTGGTATCTGTTGGAGCAGTATTTCAAGCCTTGGCCGGTCTGTCGCTGGGCCCAGCCGGCTATCGAGGCGGCGGCGCTCTTGCTGCAAAGGCATATGGTGGTGCCGAGCAGCATCGCACGTATCGAGGTCGAGACCTTTCACGAGGCTGTGCGGCTCGGCGTTACGCTACCGAATTCCACGGAATCGGCGCAATACGCTCTGGGTTTTCCACTCGCAGCCTTTCTTGTCCGCGGAAAGCTTGGCGCCGAAGAAATCGGTCCTGCGGGGCTCGAAGACCCGGCGGTCGCGGCGATGCTCCGACGGATCGTCCTGCGCGAGCGAGACGAGTTCTCGCGGCTGTTCCCCGGCTCCAGGCAGGCCCATCTCCGCGTCACGACAGAGTCAGGCGACGTGTTCGAGGCGACCGCAACAGGCATTCGTGGAGACACAGATCGTCCGCTTGGCGACGAGGCACTCGAGGAGAAGTTCCTTGAACTGACCGCCGGAATCGGCGCGGACCGGGCGCAGAGGCTCATCGACTATGGAAGACGGCGCGCGAAGGATGTCGCCATCTTCTTGGACATGTGTGTGGCTCCGCTTTGACCTGTCGCCCTTCGGTGCAGGCGAGCTGACTGGCGCCGTCTGCTATCGGGCGGAATGTTGATGTCCGCTATCTGGCGCATTCCACGGGTGGCCTGGCGGCTACACATTGCCCACCCACTCGCCCAAGCCTTGCATCAGCGAACAGACGCGGCTCGGCCGAGCTGACCTGCGAGGTGAAGGTAAAAACGCTCCTATTGAGAGAACATAATAGGAACATCGTCGGGCCAATCTCGTCATTGTGGGGAATCTGCCACAGAGGTTCGCGACGGTACTTGGGAGGGGAACGGTGCGGAATCGTCCGAGCCCGAATTTTAAAGTATGGACTTGTTCTTAGGAGCTTCGCGGCATCTCTTCGAAATGCATGGCTGGCTTCGTCGGTATCCGCACACAGGATGTTGTTATGACTGCGAGGGCGATTGGGTGGGCCCCGAGCCTGACGCTCGCAGGCACGCGGCTTGCCGCCATCTTGTGCGTCAGCAGCGAGATCGCATCTGCGGCTCCATCGGCGCCGTCCTTCCTCCAGACCTGCATTATCTCAGCGCCGACACCCGCTCCACTCTTGCCAAGCGGATTTTTGCAGATGCGCCGCAAGGCCCGAGACAGCACGGCGGAAGACAGCAAATCTGCTGAAGCATCTGATGATGACGATGAAGACGACGAGGTGAGCGACGACGCAGACGAGCCGCGTGGCTTCATCGCGCCTGGTTCCGACACCTGCGTCGCCATATCCGGCACGGTGAACTTCGGGTTGCAGCGGGATTGGTACAAGGCCAACCGGATTGCACGCGCGACCGGGCTCGTCCCGCCGGATGTGACAACGTTTCCCCTGACGGCCAGCTTCCGCATCGAAAGCGCCCAGACGCTGGCGAGCGGGCTGTACGTGGCGACGGCGTTCGAATTTTCGGCAGACATTGCCGGCAGCAACGCGAGTGAGCCGACCATCGCAGAGGCCAGCATCACGCTTGGTCCCTGGTCGTTTGGGCTCACGAGTGTAAATAGGCGTTGAACCGGGACCCCCGATCGGCGTCGAAGAGGGACCCCCTAACCGCGTTGAGCTGACGTCGATGATAGAGTGCTGTTCGCGGTGCTTGCGGCGTAGGGAGGGCGTAGCCCGACC
>Ga0209902_100437_pt1 | contig 46268 bp, 37 predicted proteins | sample FECB27metaG_FD_188304 | JGI IMG/M metagenome (GOLD analysis project Ga0209902, IMG submission 188304) | Cyanobacterial communities from the Joint Genome Institute, California, USA - FECB-27 (SPAdes) (version 2) | ecosystem: Environmental > Aquatic > Thermal springs > Hot (42-90C) > Microbial mats...
CAGCTAATGTTTTCGGATGATACCCAAATCGTTTTTGAACTTGAATCGGAGATAAATACATCAGGCTTAAAAAATACTATGACTCACTCCATTTAACTGCGAAATTGTGTTTTCTAGTAATGAGTCTACAACGATTCATTGTGTGGCGATGGTGCAAAGTACGAGGGGCATCGCCTGTACGTTTTCTGGAAACTATGTTTGATATCAGTAGAATAATTATACAAATTGTATTTGCATACCCAACTCCCTTGGTGATTTAACGAATTTGATGGAATTCCCGCAACCAATGCGGTGGGGATGGATAGTCGGGAAATTGCTCGGACATCCATAAAGGATGTACCTCACAATTTCCAAATTTATCCAGATCTTACTTTACTGCTAACTGCATATAGTAGTAAAATTAACAAAACAAGGAGGTGATATTGAGTGCTACACAAAGCTGTACAGGTTCGTTTATATCCATCAAAAGAACAACAGATACAACTAGCTCAGACGTTTGGTTGTGCGCGTTGGTGGTGGAATTATGCTTTGAATAAATCTATTGAAGTTTATACAGAAACAGGGAAAGGACTTGGACAAGTGGCACTCAATGCACTATTGCCAAAACTTAAAAAAGAAAAAGATACGGAATGGTTGGCTGATTGTTATAGCCAGGTTTTGCAGGCTACAACACTCAATCTGACCACAGCATACAAAAATTTTTTTGATAAACGTGCTGGGTTTCCCAAGTTCAAATCCAAACATGGTAAACAGTCAATTCAGTATCCTCAAAACGTCAAAATAGTAGAGGGCAATGTCAAACTTCCAGGTAATATCGGAGTAGTCAAAGCCAAAATACACAGACCGATTTCGGGGAAAATCAAAACTGTTAGCGTTAGCAAAACGCCATCGGGGAAATACTTTGCATCTATCCTAACTGAAGTAGAATGTGAAAATTCATCTACAACAGAAGGTAAGATTTATGGCGTTGATTTAGGGTTGAAACACTTTGCTGTTGTCACAGACGGTAAAAAGGTGTCCAAATATGATAATCCTAAGCATCTTGCCAAACACGAGAATAATCTCAAGCGCAAACAACAAAAGCTAGCACGTAAACAAAAGGGAAGTAATTCACGCTACAGATATAGAAAAGTTGTTGCCAAAGTGTACGAACGCCTTAGCAACTCGCGGCAAGATTTTCTACATAAACTTAGTTACAAGTTGGTCAGCGATAGCCAAGCTGTCATAGTAGAGAATCTTCATGTCAAAGGCATGGTTCGTAACCATAACTTGGCGAAAGCAATCTCTGATACTGGGTGGGGAACATTCACCAACTTCTTAGCCTACAAACTAGAACGCAAAGGTGCAAGGTTGGTTGAAATTGATAGGTGGTTCCCTAGTTCCAAGCTCTGTTCTAAGTGTTTTTACCAAGTCAAAGAGATGTCGTTAGACGTAAGGGACTGGACTTGTCCGAACTGTGGCACTCATCATGACAGAGATGGAAATGCAGCCATCAATATTAGAGTAGAGGGTATCAGAATGCTAAAGGCGGAAGGTTCAGCCGTCTCTGCTGTAGGAGGGGAGGTAAGACCAAAGATGGGGCGAAAGTCTCATCTGAGGCACTCCCCTATGAGTACAGAAGCCCCGTCCACCGGGAGCGGCGGGGTAGTTCACTAGCCATGTCCAATCCTAAGTAGCTGTAAATCTTTACATTTCCCAATTGTCTTGCCTAGTACCCCAACTTGTGATATTAACATTACACATTCTGGACATTAGACTGAAGATAGGACATGGTCGTGCCGCGTCCTTACAGTTAATGCCGCCAAACGCTAAATAGGAGAATACATGGAACCGATTATTGCCATAGTCTTAGTCCTTATAGGATATGCATTAGGGTCTGCAAAACTTATTAATCAGGGGAATGAAGCCTTAGTTGAACGCTTGGGACAGTATCATCGGAAACTCAGACCAGGACTAAACTTCATTGTTCCCTTGCTAGATCAAATTGTGATGGAGGACACAACACGCGAGCAGGTTTTAGACATCAAGCCGCAGAATGTGATCACCAGAGATAACATCTATCTAGAAATAGATGGTGTCGTCTACTGGCGCATCAGAAATATAGAGAAAAGCTTTTACGAAATTGACGATCTCCAACAGGGGTTAGCAACCTTAACTACAACCACGCTTCGAGAAATGATTGCTCAAAACACCTTGGAGGAAACCAACTCATCCAGAGTGGACATGAACAGAACCTTATTGGAAGAGTTGAATCGGATAACGGAACAGTGGGGAGTTGAAATTCTCCGGGTAGATATTCAGAGTATTACACCGCCTGAGAGCGTACGCAGGTCAATGGAAGAGCAGCGCGCAGCTGAAATTAATAGCCGCGCTGCAATTTTAGAAGCAGAAGGGCAGCGACAAGCGGCAATTAAGAAAGCAGAAGGTACGAAAACCTCAATGCAAATAATTTCTGACGCTTTGCGTACCAATCCCGAAAGTAAGGAAATTCTGCGGTATTTGGTGGCTCAAGATTACATCAATGCCAGTTATAGACTTGGTGAAAGCGAGAATGCCAAAGTTGTCTTTGTAGACCCAGGCAAAGCTGGTGGCATGATGGATTTGATTTCCGAGTCAGTATCAGAAGAAGCTGGCAAGAGTACTGAAAATGGTTCTGCCTAATTTGGCAAGACTGACGAAGATTCTCGGAAGATTGCATCAGCAACCAAGGATACATCGCGCATTTCTTTAACATCGTGAACTCGGAGGATATCAGCGCCATTAAAGATAGCAGCACAACACGCCGCCGCCGTTCCCCAGACTCGGGCTTTCGGGTCTGGTTGATTTAAAATACGACCAATAAAACTTTTACGTGATGCTCCTACTAAAATCGGGCAGTTGAGTTGACGCAATTCGGATAAGCGGCGAAAAATCTCTAAATTTTGCTCGTAGTTCTTAGCAAAGCCAATACCTGGATCAATAATTATTTTTCCTTGATCAATACCCGCAGCCACTGCTGCGGCAATTTGTTTTGCCAAAAAACTAGAAATTTCCTGTATCAAATTCTGATAATTTGTGAATTGTGCCATTGTCTGTGGGTTTCCCCGGATATGCATCAATATAATTGGCACATTCATTGTCGCCATAGTGGACAACATTTCTGGGTCAAACGTACCGCCGGAAATGTCATTAACTATATCCGCACCAAATTCCACAGCAGCCTTGGCAACTGCTGCCCTTGTTGTATCTACAGAAATCGGTACTGGTATTTCTTTTCGTAGAACCTGTACAACTGACAGGACTCGGTCAAGTTCTTCTGCAACAGTGATTTGCTGCGCCCCTGGTCGAGTTGATTGTCCACCAACATCGATAATATCAGCACCACCTGCTATCATTGCTTGCGCCTGTGCTAAAGCAGCAGTGGTTGTATTGAATTTGCCACCATCACTAAAACTGTCAGGCGTGACATTGAGAACGCCCATGAGATATGTTCGCTGTCCCCACTCAAAACAGCGTTCTCGAATTATCAAATTGGGTGTCATAAGATTTACGCTTTAAACTTGTTCCTGGGCTGTAGCCTGGGAACGCTTGACTAGAGGCTCCGCCTCCAGATTACCGGATGACTTGTGCTATATTTTACACCATTGAGAGCAGAAAGCCCACTGGCTTTTAGCCGTGAGAGGCGTCAAATGAGACAGAGTCTCACTGTATGCATTCCCTGGCTGAGCCAGGGAACGAGAAAAACGAGAAAATGGTTGCTGAAAATTTACTTGTAGTTAACAATTTTGGCGAAACCTACAGGTTCTAAACTCGCTCCTCCCACCAAGACGCCATCAATTTCTGGTTCAGCCATGATTTCGTCTATAAGATTTGGCTTGACCGAACCACCGTATTGAATTGGCACACCAGGATTGCTCAACTGGCTGCGAATTAAGCCGATAATCCGGTTAGCTTCCTTGCATTCGCAAGTGTCGCCGGTGCCGATCGCCCAAATTGGCTCGTAAGCAATCACCAAATTCTCCTGATCCACATCCACTAAGTCTTTTTCTAATTGGGTGATAATAACTGATTCTGTTTCTCCCGCATCTCGTTGTTGTTTAGTTTCACCTACACATAGAATTGGGGTAAGACCAAACCGTTGAGCAGCTTTGAGGCGCAGGTTGACGGTATAATCCGTTTCCCCAAAGTATTGCCGGCGTTCGCTATGACCGACAATAACATAGCGCACCCCAATTTCCGTGAGCATCAGTCCGGAAATTTCACCGGTATACGCTCCACTCTCTTCCCAATGGACATTTTGCGCCCCTAATTGTACACGGCTTCCATGCAAATTCTTGGACAAAACGTTTAAATCGGTGAAGGGGACGCATAATACCACTTCTCGGTCTTGGGGGGTTTCGTCCAAGGTGGGCAGAAATCCTTCTAAAAACTCCAGGGATTCTGCCTGGGTTTTGAACATTTTCCAGTTACCGGCAATAACTATTTTTCGCACAGGTGATTTCGTCAAGATCCTAACGCTACTAGATGCATTTTTCAGTTTAGGACTTTTTGTTAGCCATTAGTTAATTGTTAGTTGTCAAAAAGTTTCACTAACCACCTGCTCACTTACTCATGTCCCCGCGTCCCCAATCTGCTGCTAAAAATTACTAGGATGGTAACGGGGTTTATTAAAATTTATCACCTATAAGTAACTTAAAATTTAAAATCCAAAATTGATATGACTTCGACATTCCCCGATCCACATCGTAGCGATTTGCCCAACACTGGCGAAAATCCTCTCAATTGGGAGGAAGAACTCGATAGCGCGATTTTCACTTTTGAAGATATTCAGGCAGAACTCAATTATAAACAGGCACGAACGGCACTACAACATTTGGTAGCTCATCTTGACCTCACTCAAGAGGAAAAAAACGGACTTGAGACGGAAATCGCCGATTTGGAAACAATGCTCTCGAAGTTAGAGCGTATGGTGGTGCAGATAGCTGCCTTTGGTATGGTAGGACGGGGTAAATCATCCCTACTCAATGCTTTGGTGGGACAACCAGTGTTTGAAACGGGTCCGTTGCACGGTGTCACCCGCAATGCTCAAACAGCAAGTTGGAGTATTACTGAAGAAGCAATTGGGGAAACAGAACGTGCTTTACGAGTGACTTTATCGGGAACTGGTCAATCTCAAGTGGAATTGATAGACACCCCAGGGTTAGACGAGGTAGATGGTGAAACCCGCACCGCATTAGCTCAACAGGTGGCAAAACAAGCAGATCTAATTCTGTTTGTGATTTCTGGCGACATGACGAAAGTTGAACACGAAGCCCTTGCCCAGTTACGAGAAGCGGGTAAACCGATCTTGCTAGTGTTTAACAAAGTAGACCAGTATCCCGAAGCAGACCGGATGGCAATCTATGAAAAAATCCGGGATGAGAGGGTGCGGGAATTACTTTCACCCGATGAAATTGTCATGGCAGCAGCATCCCCGTTGGTGAGGACAATGGTTCATCGTCCTGACGGCACCAGAGGTGTGCAGGTGCGTACAGGAACTGCCCAAGTCGAAGAACTGAAGCTGAAAATTTTGGAAATTCTCCACCGCGAAGGTAAAGCTTTGGTTGCCCTCAACACCATGCTGTATGCTGACAACGTCAACGAACAATTGGTGCAGCGAAAACTGAATATTCGAGACACAAGTGCTAATCAGTTGATTTGGAAAGCGGTGATCACTAAGACAATGGCGATCGCTCTCAATCCTGTCACAGTTGTGGATATTCTCAGTGGTGCAGTCATAGATATCGTTCTTATCCTCGGTCTCTCCAAACTTTATGGCATTCCCATGACCGAAGCCGGAGCCGTAAAATTATTACAAACAATTGCCTTCAGTATGGGTGGTATCACTGCTAGCGAACTGTTGGCAAATTTGGGCTTGAGTTCTCTGAAAACATTACTCGGTCTATCTGCACCTGCTACTGGGGGCGCGTCTTTGGGTGCTTATGTGTCAGTAGCGCTGACTCAAGCTGGTGTGGCAGGCGTTTCTTGCTATGGTCTTGGGTATGTAACCAAAGCATATTTAGCCAATGGAGCAACATGGGGACCAGATGGTCCTAAAGCTGTCATTAGTAAAATTTTGGGAACGCTTGATGAAGGTTCAATTCTCAACCGCATCAAGGATGAATTGCGATTAAAGATAAAAGATAAAACGACAAAATAATTGCTTGAAGCATAAGATACTGCTTTCCTAATTTTCACCAATAGCTAATCTCTTGAATCAATACATAGCTATGCAACCCGATTTACAAGGCTTATATATTACACAAGATGACTTAAAACAAATAGTTGGTCTGAGCCCTAGAGATTTGAAAGCTTATGAAAAATTAAAATACCCACGTTTAGCACTTGTATCACTTTTAGGCGAGTATGTTCAGCAGATATTGTTTTTTGGCTGGGGATTAATTCCTATTGCTTACTTGATTAAGTGGAGATTGTTCAGAGAAAGTCAGAAAAATCTTCTTAAGGAAATTGATAATTATAATGCAGTGTTAAAAGCAATAGATATTAATGACCAGCTAGAAGCTGCCGGAAACCAAGGAGTGAGTTTAACTGAGCGAGAAAAAGTCATCGCCCTACTAAAAACCACAAGACGTAATTTAATTTGTGCGTTAAAAACAGAGCGTATTTTGAGAAAAAATAAGGAATTCATTGCTGGAAATACGGAAGTTTTGGAGAGCAATGTAAGTGCTATGCAAGCATTACAAGTCAGCCATGAGGCGAGAGAATATGCACAACGACTTGATGAAGCCTTAAAAATTGCACAAAATGTGCAACTAGAAATGAGAAAATTAGAAGAGGATTAAAAGCAATCCGAGGTGCTAGCAAGTGCCATTATTGTCTTTAGAGCTTAGCTACAATAATATCTAGAGTTTGTTTGTCATAAATTTTACTATAGATTACCACCTAAAATTAGGATACAACATATACGCAACTAGTCCAATGATAGGAGTATCAACCTGTGCAGCCGGACTTAATGAGCCTGGAAATTACGAAGGGAGAACTGAGACGCCTGATTGGGCTAAATCCAGATGATGTCTTGCGACCTTCTATTATGAAAAATCGCGAGAAGCGATTGAGTTTTTTTATGAATGAGATGATTGTAGCAGTCGCACTGACTCCAATCATTGTCGGGTTGATTTATGGGTTTATCATTCTGCCAACAATTGGTTCCTCAATTCTGCTAGGAATCATTTTACTTATAACCGTGCCACTTGCTGTCATAGTTGGGCGCTGGTTTTGGCGGCGTTTAACCTGTCCCAAAACACTAATAACACTGTTAGATGAAGTTGATCAATATCATGCTGTAATCAAAGCGATAGATATTCATGACGAACTTGCAACATCTGGAAACACCGAAACTAGTATAACTGATAGAGAAAAAGTTGTAGCTGCTCTGCAACTTATTAGAGAAGATTTAGTTCGCGCTTTGAAAACAGAACGAATTTTAAGAGATAATAAAAAGTTACTGACTAATAACCAAGAGTTACTTGTCAATAATTTAACAAAATTACAAAGTCTGCAACTTAGCCCTGTTTCAGGCGAGTATGCTCAACTGCTAAATCAATCATTGCAGATTGCTCTTGATGTGCAAGCACAAGTAAGAAAAATACAGTCGTCCCATTGACTTAAAAATGACCAACAAACCAAAAATAATTGTCTTAGATGATGACCCTACGGGGTCTCAAACTGTCCACAGTTGCTTGCTGCTTATGCATTGGGATGTGGACACCTTACGCTTGGGATTGCAGGATGATTCACCCATTTTCTTTGTGCTAACAAATACAAGAGCCTTGCCCCCAGAAAAAGCTGCATCTATTACTAGAGAAGTTTGCCAGAACCTGAAACAAGTGGTCTCTGGAGATGAGGGAGATGAGGAGGATGAGGGAGATGAGGAGGATGAGGGGGATGAGGGAGATGAGGGGGATGAGGGAGATGAGGGGGATGAGGGAGATGAGGGAGATGAGGGAGATGAGGGAGATGAGGGAGATGAGGGAGATGAGGGGGATGAGGGAGATCCTTCTTCGTCGCTACAAGCAGCTAAAAAAGACGGGTTTCTTATTGTCAGTCGTTCTGATTCGACTTTACGGGGACATTACCCAATTGAAACTGATGTCATTGCTGAAGAACTCGGTCCGTTTGATGCTCATTTTCTCGTACCAGCGTTTTTTGAAGGCGGACGTATCACTCAGGACAGTGTGCATTATTTGATGACTGATGGTACCACCACCCCCGTGCATGAAACCGAGTTTGCCCGTGATTCTGTCTTTGGCTATCATCACAGCTACTTACCTAAGTATGTCGAAGAAAAAACACAAGGACGTATCAGTTCTGAGTCGGTAGAAAGATTTTTATTGGCGGATATTCGTGCTGGAAGTCTGGAACGACTGCTGAAACTTAGTGGGAACCAGTGCGCTGTTGTGGATGGTGAAACTCAAGCAGATCTCAACCGCTTTGCACAAGATGTACTTGCAGCAGTCAGTCAGGGAAAACGCTTTTTGTTTCGCAGTGCAGCCAGTATCTTAACGGCTTTAGCAGCGTTACCTCCTCAACCTATTGCCCCAGAAAATATGGCACAGTATGTGCGAGGAGGGAAACCAGGTGCAGTGATTGTTGGTTCCCATGTGAAAAAGACAACTCAGCAGTTAGAGGTGCTGTTGCAACAAGAGGGAACTGTTGGAGTCGAAGTCGATGTCTCGCGGTTAGTTGATGATGTTGCAGATGAATCTGCTACGCTGTTAACCGAAGTTTTAGATGATGTCCGTGCGGCACATGATGCTTTGAAAACACCAGTGGTTTACACAAGCCGTAAGGAACTGACTTTTAAGGATGTTGAGACAAGGTTACACTTTGGGGAAAGAGTTTCAGACTTATTGATGGATATCGTGCGGGGTTTACCATCAGATATAGGGTTCTTAATTAGTAAAGGTGGGATTACTTCCAACGATGTTTTAAGTACTGGTTTGGAACTAACTTCAGCACGTTTACTCGGTCAAATATTAGCCGGTTGTTCAATGGTGACAACTCCATCAGACCATCCTCAGTTTCCTAATTTGCCAGTGGTGCTGTTTCCAGGAAACGTTGGCGATGCTGATGCGTTGGCAATAGTTTACCAAAGACTAAGTAAAAATACAGGGTGAGGATTGTAAATTTTTAATAACGCTATTGTAAACAGCGACTAATCTAGTATAAGTAATTGCTCGTTTTCCGTATTTTGGCAAGTGTTACATGACTTCTGATTCTACTATCCCTGATTTAGAGTCAAAAAAAGCCTTCTCTGATGGGGAAGCAATCTCTGCCGTTTCTCATGTAGAGTCCACGCAAGCAGAGGAAAATCCTGTCCTCCCTGAAGCAGAGGTAAATTCTGTATTGCTTTACTTAAAGTCAGATTCCTACCATCCCGATGTCGAGGCAAATTCTTACCATCCCGATGTCGAATCAAATTCCTACCATCCCGATGTTGAGGCAAATTCTTACCATCCCGACATCGAATCAAATTCCTACCATGCGGATGTTGAGGAAAATCCTGTCTTATCCGGTACAGAGTCCCATCCTCACCTTCCAGATGTTCAGTCAAATTCCGTCGTTGCCGATATAGAGTCTAATCCAGCCCTTGTAAATGTAGAATTGACTGAATCACCGTCATTAGAAAATACGGTGAATCACAATATCCAAGTTCAAATCAAAACTCAGGAAGGAAAACTTTTATTAATTTTACCAACAGAATCCCAATTGCCTGCGTCGGAATACAGTTGGACTGAGATTTGGCAACAGATGAAGCTGCGGCTTTTAGCTTGCGATCGCTCTTTTTCACCCAATACACCCGTACATCTGATAGCGCAAGATCGGTTGCTGGATACCAGACAGCTTCAAGAACTCGCCGAAAGTTTGAATCAATTTCAAATTCAACTCAAATCGGTTTCTACCAGTCGTCGCCAAACTGCGATCGCTGCTGTCACATCTGGCTATTCTGTAGAACAAGTACCGCGACAAACAACGCTTGGTTCTGAATCCAAACCTGCTAACCCCCCGCTTGCAGAACCCCTGTATCTAGAGAAGACGTTGCGTTCTGGAGAGGAAATTCGCCACCCCGGTCATGTTATTCTCTTAGGGGACTTAAATCCTGGTGGTATTGTAGTTGCAGATGGAGATATTTTAGTTTGGGGTCGTCTACGTGGAATTGCTCATGCAGGTGCCCTTGGAAATCGCGATTGCCTGATTATGGCTTTGCAAATGGAACCAACCCAATTGCGAATTGCTGATGCTGTAGCTAGGGCACCAGAAAACTCCCCGATGCAGTTTCATCCTGAGGTAGCATACATTGCAACCCAAGGAATTCGCATCGCTAGGGTGACTGATTTTTCTAAAATCCAATTAAGCAGGATGAATCCAAGCAAGGATGAAGGATAAAACAAAGGATAAAGAATGAACGATGAAATACCATAATTTTCACTTCATACTTTATACTTGAGCTTTCATTTCATACTTGATACTTTAGCCTTGATTTTATTGTATATTTTCTAATCACTAATCGAGCTCGTTTCTCTCATGACTCGCATTATTGTTACGACCTCCGGCAAAGGAGGGGTGGGGAAAACCACGGTTACGGCAAATTTAGGGATGGCATTAGCCAAAATGGGGCATCAAGTGGCTTTGATTGATGCGGATTTTGGTCTGAGAAATTTGGATTTACTGCTAGGGCTAGAGAACCGCATCGTCTATACGGCGGTTGAAGTCCTGGCTAGGGAGTGTCGTTTAGAACAAGCTTTGGTGAAGGATAAGCGCCAACCCAATCTCGTTCTGTTACCTGCGGCGCAAAATCGCACCAAAGAAGCCGTCACTCCTGACCAAATGAAGTTATTGGTGAATGCACTGGCGCAGAAGTATCAATATGTTTTGATTGATAGCCCCGCCGGAATTGAAATGGGGTTTAAAAACGCGATCGCCCCAGCAAAAGAAGCCCTGATTGTTACCACTCCAGAAATTGCCTCAGTCCGTGATGCCGATCGCGTGGTTGGCTTACTTGAAGCACAAGGCATCAAGCGTATTCATCTCATTATTAACCGTATCAGACCCGCAATGGTACGGGCAAATGATATGATGTCAGTTCAAGATGTTCAGGAACTTCTTGCAATTCCCTTGATTGGGGTCGTCCCTGACGATGAGCGGGTTATTGTCTCTACCAATCGCGGCGAACCTTTAGTGTTAGCAGAGAATACTTCTTTACCTGCTACAGCTTTTGAGAACATTGCCCGTAGATTGGAAGGGGAAACGGTCGATTTTCTTGAGCTAGATTCATCTGGTGACAACATCTTCGCCCGTCTTAGAAGATTGTTGTGGACAAAAATCATTTAACTTCATCGCGTCTCCTCCCACCGATCTGCAATGATTCTCGAACTTTTAGAACGAATTTTTTTTCGCAGTGCTGACAACAGTCGCACTCAAGTCAAACGTCGTCTGCAATTAGTGATTGCCCATGATCGCGCTGACTTAAGCCCTCAGATGGTGGAAAAGATGCGCCAAGAAATCTTGGAAATTGTGTGTCGTTATGTGGAAGTTGAGACAGATGGCTTAGAATTTACCTTAGAAAGCAATCAACGGACGACAGCTTTAATTGCTAATTTGCCCATTCGTCGAGTCAAAGAAACTCAAGAAAATACACCTGAGGTAGGCAGTAGCGATAAATCTAAATAGTTTTATAAAGAAGAACTCAGAACTCAGAACTCAGGAGTCAGAATTTTTTATAAATTCTCTACGAGTGGCGAATGAGTCTGTGGTTAAGATCTCGTCCCGTCAGGGGCGAAATCAGTATTAAATATTCCTGGATGGGGAATCTCGCGGAATTAGTTGAACACAGATCGAGTGAGTAATAGTCGCAGGGTCTGATATGTACGAATCCCAATACTACTTGGGTTTTGGGTTATCGGTGGAATTTGCACCCCGTGTAGAGACGCCCCATGGGGCGTCTCTACAGACTTTGTCGGTTAATAAATCAGCTTATTCGAGCAGTATTGGTACAAATCCCTGTCAGGGATGGAAATTATCTGTAAGCGACTTGTGGACCTGCCCAAACCTCTTTAACTCTTTGACCATAGGTCACACCCTGATCTGCATTTGTAGCAGCCACAGTTTTGCCATCATAAGCAACTGTTACCAAGGGCCATTGTTCTTCACCTAATTCGCCAGCACGGAACAATACTTGATCAGGCTGAGTTTTACTCCAGCCTAACAATACAGCAATTTCATGCTTGTTTTCTTCTTGTGAAGGAGTCACACTCTGGGAACGGTTTTCTTCGCGATCCCAAATCACTGCATGATCTGTAGCATCAGAAGTATTCATCGCCCCTTCAAATTTGCGTGCTAAAAAGCGATCGCCCTTTTGTGACCAGCTTACCGGAACTAAAACCGCAATAGTTCCTTGTGCATCATCGTTTGCCGAAGATACCTGAACTTTTAACAAAGGATCATTAATCGGAGCAGTTGAACTGACCACGTGTAACCGCTTAGTTTGCCTATCTTCTACAAACAGAACGCTGGTGACCTGGCTGTTATACATTTGTGGTTTGACTTCTAGTTTCACGCGGCTGTACATTGCATATCTACCATCCGGAGAAATAACAGGTACGCTGCGGTAGTAACGCACTCCAGAACCCCCTTTGGAACTAATCGCCTCTTGAGTCGCTTGTATCCATACCCACGGAATAGCATGAGGGCTGCCGATTGGGTCTTGCTGTACTGCTTGAGCTTCTTGGGGTCGTTGTTCTACAACCGTTACTGCTGTTGGCTTTTGTTGCGATTCTTTCTGATAGTCAATTTTAGCTGCTTCCAATGTTGCACCAGCAAGCACTTCCCTTGATGCGGAGCCATTATTTACTGCCAAGGTTTGAACTTTAGAGGCTTTTAATCGCTGTACTAAATCATATTGACTAGCTGGTATCTCGTTCGACGCCGAGTTAGGTTCTTTCATCGGTGGCGCTAGTTCAACTGCTACCAATGGATCATTATTAGGCATTTCCACTGAGGCAGAACCATCCTCGTCTACAGCCCAGACGTTAATTTTATCTGTTTGTATTTGAGATTGGGCAACCGCAGCTACCGACAGTGGTACAAAGTGAGATTTTTTTGTAGAGGAATTGATTTGCGTTGGTTTTGATACTGAAATTAAATTTGTTTGGTCAACACCAGCCGTTTGCTTTGACACAGACTCAGATTCTGTTGCAACAGAAGGCATTCTAGCTGCTTGTGTTTGTTTTGCTGAACTCGTGTGAGCTGATGCCGCCACAAACGGCGCAATCAACATCACAAAAATAAAGTACTTAAGGAATGGTTGCACGCGGAACCATCCAGACAACATAAGGTGTTTAAGCATTTGTTGACTCTCTAGAGGGCGGTTGCTGTGCGAGGAGCTGTGCCTATACAGCAATGGGGCAGGCTATTTTATATGTATAACAAGGAACTCCACTTTTAACGAAAGAATTTACTTAAATTTCGCATACTTTTACAAAAATGGGTATTCTTTAGTACGCATTGTCGCTAGAGGCTTTTAGGAGAAGATACGAGTATGGTATTTGAGCCTCACATAGAAATAACTACGTGACAGAAAACGCCGCTACTAATACCCAACCACACCAAAATGCAGGCATAGTTACAAGGATATTCCCTGTATCACTCGAATGAGTGCTACAAGAGGCAAGCAATTCCTCTGCCACAGCACAGATACCAATAACGGTACAACTATGGCGTGACTAGAAAAATTTGCAAAGTTACTTTGCAACTGAGCCGAGTCAAATCTTACCACTGACATTTAGTCAATGGAAAATATTCTAAGTTGAACTGCACCAACTGCATAACCAGTTGCAACAAATACAGGAACACACCACTGGTTTGGAAACTCAGCTACAAATGCACCCGTTCCGGGAAATATATCGAAACTAGATGAAATGCGTAGACGCATAAACCCGGGAGAGCGGCTTCAAGGGTTAGTAACTGTAACTCGATTTCTGTACACATTTATACAAAAATCATCATTTTGTATAGATGTGTATCAATGGCATATTCTGCCAACCCCTTGCGGGTAACGTTTGCCGAACCTAAGAGGTTCCGCTTCGCTAACGTCAATGTTCAAATGGCTTGTTAGGAAGACAGCACTACAGCTATAAACCAGTTTACTGATTACTTAACTGCCTTCGACAGAGCTACAAGCTGGCGTTCACTTGTAGGTGTCATGACCAATCGAACGTAGCCATAAATGGCTTAGACTGCACGCTCCGACTTTGTACAGCGTTGTCTATATTTGACTAGTTCTGTATAGGTTTTTCGGAGCGGAGAGTAGCGGAGCTTGTTCATCCGACATCGCCAAACACTTAAGCTTGGCTGAAGCAGATGCGGTTAATGCTGGCTAAAATTCCAGCGAGTTCATTATAACTCCACCTAGCGTTTTATTTCACGAAAATGCAACAAATTTGTCACTCTAGCTATCGTATTTGATTTGTGAGGAATGAACTGTAGAGGATGCACAGGAGGACACTTGTGTGGGGGGTTCCCGAAGCACTGCGTTGCTCTGGTTCCCCCAAGTGTATACCACGGATAGGGGCACAGCAATGCTGTACCCGTACAATCTTGCTGTGTTGCATTAAATTGAAAAAAGCTATATTCACTTGGTGGTATTCGTGCAAGAAGTCTATTGACTCTTGAGTATTATGAAAATCGTATTCTTTGGCACTCCTAGTTTTGCTGTACCGACTCTGGAAAAACTACTGAATCATCCAGAATTTGATGTCTTGGCAGTTGTTACACAGCCCGATAAACGTCGGGGACGCGGAAATCAACTGATACCCTCACCAGTAAAAGTCGTCGCCACCTCTGCTAACTTGCCTGTATGGCAACCTCACCGGGTGAAAAAAGACGCTGAAACTTTAACGAAACTCAAAGAATCAGACGCAGATGTGTTTGTCGTCATTGCTTACGGGCAAATTCTCTCTCAAGAAATTTTGGATATGCCTAAATTAGGTTGCATTAACGTGCATGGCTCAATTTTACCAAAGTATCGAGGTGCTGCTCCCATCCAGTGGTGTTTGTATAACGGCGAGACTGAAACTGGGATCACGACAATGTTAATGGATGCAGGAATGGATACTGGTGCAATGCTGCTTAAGGCTACTACACCGATAGGATTACTGGATAATGCCCATGATTTGGCAGAGAAACTAGCAGTTGTGGGTGGAGATTTGTTGGTAGAGACTTTGTTGAAGCTACAACATCAAGAAATTAAGCCAATTCCTCAAGATAATTCTCAAGCGACTTATGCGCCTTTGATTAAGAAAGAGGATTATCAATTGGATTGGTCAAAGAGTGCCATACAATTACACAATCAAATTAGAGGGTTTTATCCAGACTGTAATGCCAGCTTTCGCAACCAACCGCTGAAAATCACTGCCACTGCTCCCCTTGATGATGTTTACGGTGATGAGCTACCATCTGAAATCAAAGAAATAACTCATAAATTAGCTAATTTGTCAACCTTATCAGGTAGCCCAGGGCAAGTTGTAAGCATCGTCAAGGGGATGGGAGCAATTGTCCAAACTGGAGAAGGTTTATTGCTATTGCGAGAAGTTCAAAGTGCTGGCAAACGTCCCCAGTCGGGATGGGATTTTGTTAATGGTTCGCGTTTAGCAGTGGGAGAGGCATTTGAGTAAGGATGAAGTATGAAGGATAAAGGAAAAAAATTAATGACACCCAATGACTTCATGCTTCATTGTTCAGACTTTCTTTTTTCGTAGTAGCGGCAAGTCTCACATGGTCCATCTGGGTTAACCGCGCAACGAATCATTTCTGAACAAGCATTGTAGCGGCAACTGGCATCGCCAATCACCCAGCGCCCTCCTACAAGACTTTTTTCACTTGGTCGTGTAGCAGATTGTACATATAAAGCAATTTTTTGCAAAAGGTAGCGCCCTGCCTTAAGTTGATAGCGGTGGCGGCGCTCTAAAACTGCGTAGGTTTTCCCTTCAAGATCAAGGTAATTTCCTGGTTGTGGTGTCCAATCAAGTTGAACACTGCCGAGGGACTGACGCGAGTTCGTCAGAATCACCTCGGTTGGTAAAGAATTTGGTTCCATAAACTTTTGTAATGTGATTTACATTAATAGGATGGTAGCGCACCTGCCTGTGTCGGCTCGCATAGTTTATGTTATAGTTAACGATTTGCTAATATTTTGTAAAAAAGAGCTTTTCGTAAGTACATATTTATACCTCTACTCTTTTCTCTCTTGATCTGACAGTGACTGTGAAAATATTACCGGAGTCTAAGCTAATGTGCATTTAATCTGCACTAGAGGGACAGTCAAGATGCCTATTTTATAAGGCTTTTTTCAAATTCCAATATGCAAATTAAAGGACCATTAGCTTACTAGTGGTCTGCCAACCCAAAAAAGACGGGTAAGCGTAGTTTGTAGTTGGCGCTTTAGCGAAGACAGCGATCACTACAAACCCCACAAACTTGGTGTGGTGAAGTACTAGTCTACTCTCTGCAAAATAGTCTTTAGCCATTTTAGTTATCTTCTCAGCTAACTACCTGACTCTAAATGGTCGTTGATATATGGCGGTTCACATACAGGATTATCTTTGATTTGTGAATCATCAGTCTTATCATGATTTATGCTTCCTCCAGTAGTCGTACCACCTTTATTCAGTAAAGTGTTATCGTTATTGATTTGTATCTTCTCTGGCTTGCTGTCATGTCCATTTACTGCAGGAGCTTGAAGAGTCGGATTTACTGGTCTAGTGAGAGATATCACTGCTAAAAAAGCTAAAAAGCCCAAAAAAGCTAGTAAGCATATATCACTATTGCGCTTTGCTAGCCTGGTCATAAAATCAAGTAGCTGCTGTAGATTCATAGTGTTGGTATTTCCTATGGTTCAAATTATGCCAATCCTCAACCAGCATAACATAACTGAACTGACTTTATGGCTTGGGATTAGATAATTTAGATTAACTTGAGTTTGATAGAGTCTGAAAAGCCTGATTATGCCTGATTTTGCTTGTCTTGTCGAACTCATGTTAAACATTAAACAAAACTGAAGTGATCCTAAAAGTTATGGTAAGTTCAGTTATTCCAGGACAACTTCAGTTAAAATAAAGAGTGGACACAAGTCGTTTCAAGCCAATGGATTTTGAAGAAGTTATAAAAGTTATAAATGCAACAGTTTTAGAAAAGACAAACGCTCCTCTAAGTGATCCTGAAAAGACAGTACTCCGTGGCTCTTGGCAAGGAGAGACATATGAGCAGATAGCACATAATTCCGACTACAGCTTAAATTATCTCAAGCGAGATGTTGGTCCCAATCTTTGGAAGCGACTTTCGTCTGTACTAGAGCAAGAAGTCAGTAAAGCAAATATCACAACAGCTATAGAGCAATACCTAGACAAGCAGACAAATGCAATTACGTCAGTGGCGGAATTAGTGCCTGATAGTGCTAGTATTGTATTAAAGGAAACAGAGCTAGAAAAATCTCTTAAGGAGAGTCTTAACGCTGCTAAGGAACAGGAACAACTTCCTTGGAAATTGGATCTAAATTTAGAACGTAGGTTATTGGACCAGTTCTTGAAATATCCAGGCGTTGAAGAGGAGTTACGCAAACCAAGCAGAAATCAAGGAATTCCACAATTAGCCTATTTAGTTGAAGCTTTTAAAGCTGTATTAGAACAATATCCACAATTCAAGCATTACATAGAAGAATCTTGGATTGAACCTTGGTTAACTACATTTATTAAAAAATATTTTGAAAAAAATACCTCTTATTTAAAATTTAAAATAACTACAGAAAATTATTCCAGGCAGATAGTAAATTATTTGAATTATGCCAAGTTTGCAGGCATTGCGGTTGAAGGACAAGAGGTAGATAAATCTGCTCAGTTACAGCAAATTTTTGTCATGCCAGATGTGGTAGAAGATATTCGAGAGAGAAATTTTGCTGCTCAAAAAGATTTTGCTGATCCAGAAGCTAATTTAGAAGCAACAGGTATCCGCCAAAGTCAAGCAGAATTACTGCAAGAGCAAAGACAAATAGGACGACTTGAAAAAAGCACTGGCAAAAAATTTTCAGCACAAAATTTGTTGACTGAAAGCATATCTAAAAAATTTGTCTTGCTGGGTGCTCCTGGTTCTGGTAAGACGACTTTGTTGAGTTACTTTGCTGTAATGCTTGCCCAGAAACAACCAGAAATTCTAGGTTTAGCAGCCGACACAGATTTACTGCCAATTATCATTAAAATTCGGGATTTAGCCAAACGTGCAGAGCATCTGAGTATTTTAGATTATATTCGACAGTTTGCTAGCGGCAATTTACAGGTTAAAGAACTGCCAACAGGTTTTTTTGAATATTGGCTGGAGCATGGACGAGCATTAATTTTACTGGATGGTTTAGATGAGGTTGCAAACGAGGCGAAGCGGTATGAAATAGTTAATCAGATTGAAGTTTTCTTGGGTCAATACCCACAAAACAGAACAATTATCACATCTCGTCCAGCAGGGTATAAAAGCGTCTTTTTCCGCACAGAAGAGTTTCCCCGTTATACGCTAGAGTCATTTGACGATGACAAAATTGAAATCTTTATCAAAAAGTGGTACGAAAGCCGCTTTGAAGATCCAGAAGAATCACAAAGAAGGCAAGAAAGTTTACGTCAGGCTTTAGTAGAACAAAAGCGCATCAAAGAATTAGCCCGAAACCCACTGCTCCTCACTATTATTGCCCTGATTCATCGCTATGAAGCATATTTGCCCAGACAGCGACACAAACTTTATGACCGTGCGGTGAAGACTTTATTAACTAACTGGGATGCTGGTAAGGAACTTAATTATAAATTGCCTTGTGAATATCTCCATCACGACGATGTTGAACGCTTGATGCAACAACTAGCTTACTGGATTCATACTCAAGGAGGTACAGGAGATAAAGAAGGCGGTACGCTGATTGATAAAGAGGAACTGATTAAGCAATTAAAGCAATTCATTGCTGAAGAAAAATCCATTAAGCCACATCAAGCAAAAGCAGAAGCAGAACGTTTTGTAGCACATATTCAGGAACGTGCTGGTTTATTAAATGAACAAGGGCAAGACTGCTACGCCTTTGTTCACAAAACATTTCAGGAGTATTTGGCAGCACAGGAAATTAAGGATAGACAGGAAGGCGATGGTGATGAGGTGGTGTTGGAGCATATCGAAAAATATCTCCATGACCCCCACTGGCGCGAGGTATTGCTGTTACTCATCGCTCAACAACACCGGAAAAAAACTGCAAAATTCCTTAAGTATATTTTGGAGCAAGATACGCCTTACGAACAGTGGTTGCACCGTAACCTTTTCTTTGCTGCTAGCTGTTTAGCAGAAGATTTAGAAGTGCTAGATGAAAGCGTAGTACAACAGGTTTTGCAGCAATTAGTCGATTTGGAAATTAGTAACGATAAGCAAGTGGGTAAAAAAATCCGCGAGCAGGTTTTTAAAACCCTTTGCAGTTTGAATGAAACTCGGTTTGAAGCGCAAGCACTGCAACTGTTGAAAGACTCAGCGCAACACATTAGTGAAGAACGGTTGCAAGAATATCGTGCAGCATTGGGGGAAAAAGAAGAGGTGACAAAAACACTGTTAGCGCGACTGGCAAATGAGAATTCTTCGGTGCGTGGGAATGCAGCAGATGCCTTGGGCAACTTGGGCAATGCTTCAGTGGAGGTAGTGGATGCACTGCTGTTGGGACTGGCGGATGAGAATTCTTCGGTGCGTCGGTTGGCAGCAGATGCCTTGGGCAACTTGGGCAATGCTTCAGTGGAGGTAGTGAATGCACTGCTGCGACGACTGGCGGATAAAGATGAGGATTCTTTGGTGCGTCAGAATGCAGCAGAAGCCTTGGGCAAGTTGGGCAATGCTTCAGTGGAGGTAGTGGATGCACTGCTGTTGCGACTGGCGGATGAGAATTCTTCGGTGCGTCGGTTGGCAGCAGAAGCCTTGGGCAAATTGGGCAATGCTTCAGTGGAGGTAGTGGATGCACTGCTGGGACGACTGGTGGATGAGGATTCTTGGGTGCGTCAGAATGCAGCACGTGCCTTGGGCAACTTGGGCAATGCTTCAGTGGAGGTAGTGAATGCACTGCTGCGACGACTGGCGGATAAAGATGAGGATTCTTTGGTGCGTCAGAATGCAGCAGAAGCCTTGGGCAAGTTGGGCAATGCTTCAGTGGAGGTGGTGGATGCACTGCTGCGACGACTGGCGGATGAGGATTCTTTGGTGCGTGGGAATGCAGCAGAAGCCTTGGGCAAGTTGGGCAATGCTTCAGTGGAGGTGGTGGATGCACTGCTGCGACGACTGGCGGATAAAAAAGATGAGGATTTGTGGGTGCGTGCGCTTGCAGCAGAAGCCTTGGGCAAGTTGGGCAATGCTTCAGTGGAAGTGGTGGATGCACTGCTGGGACGACTAGCGGATAAAGATGAGGATTCTTGGGTGCGTGGGAATGCAGCACAAGCCTTGGGCAAGTTGGGTAAAAACTCCAGCGATGTTGCTAGTGCTGTCGCTCAATGGATTTCGCAGCACCAAGATTCAGAATATGTGGGCAGTGGAATTGATGCGCTGTGGCAATTGGTGGCAACGGATGGGTAATATCAGCTTCGGTTGAAGACTTATTATTAGGACTGACGCGGGGACGGGGGGACACGGAGACGCGGAGAGTGATGTTGTCAACAGGTGAAAAGCGATCGCTCTTTTTGTGAGATGAGAGTGCGATGCGCAAAATACAGCGTTCCAAGGGGCGATCGCTCTTCTCAAACCTTGAAAAACTCATCAAATACAGGCACAGGGAAAATTCTTCTAGGTAAAGTTTTGTTGCTTGTTTTAAAGAGTGCGATCGCACCTCCTATAGTCTGACGTTGGTTTGCTATTGCGCAAAATACAGCATTCCCGAGGGGCGATCGCTTTTCTCAAACCTTGAAAAACTCATCAAAAGCACTGGCTAGGAAACTTTTTCTAGGTAAAGTTTTGTTGCTTGTTTTAAAGAGTGCGATCGCACCTCTTATAGTCTCACGTTGGTTTGCTATTGCACAAAGTAGAGCATTCCCCAGAGGCGATCGCCTTTCTCAAACCTTGAAAAACTCATCAAAACAGGCACACGGAAAATTCTTCTAGGTAAAGTTCTGTTGCTTCTTCATTGAGCGGTTCTATGCCAATACGCTTGGTGATAAGACCAGAACCTTTATCAGGAACACAATGTAGAGACGCGCCATGGCGCGTCTCTACACACGTAATTTTTTACACATCAACCTTAACTGAACCGTATTGGGTTCTATGCTGTACATACTACAACGTAGGGACATAATATGCTGTTACCAAAAAAAGGTATCCAGGGCACCTCGGATACCTCTAATAAAAAATAAAAAATATAAAAACTTGTACGAAAAGTGTAAATTGCACTTGTTTGTTTTAGGAGATTTCAAAACTAGAAATTAGAAAAAAATAACTATTGTAACCATCTTTCAAATTTATCAACAAAGTGTGCAAATTGGCATTTTTTGTGTTTTGGCTCTTAAATTAAGTTTTTAAATATGCCCCTCAAGTGTGTGTATATATGATACTGAGGGGCAAGTAGAAAATTTTAAGCAACTTGAGCCAACCCACGATTTTGATTTGTTTGTGTAGTCTTGCCATGTACTGTACCAATTAAGCAGAACTTTGTCGCTGTAACAGTGCTGTGTTTGTGAGATACGATATCGTATATTGCCTCAAGTGCGGACTCGATGGAACCTTGCAGCCATGCTGGATATTTAGAACAATGTTCGCCAGCGAAGAACAAAGTATTTTGAGGTCTAGCAGCTTCCAAATAACTAATGGTGTGGTTGGATTCATCCGACATATCATCACTCCAATGAACTGTACAGCCACCAGCACTCCACTTGTAGTTACCCCAAGCAATTGAAGCGACATCAGCAACCATACCGTTGCTTTGAAGTTCCGGGTGAACTTTGCTAACAATGTTTTTAACGTAGTGGTGACGTTCAGAAGAAGACATATTCCCCATTCTGTCAGCATCATCACCGATGGTGTAGCTAGCAAGCATCACACTACCACTCTTGGGATTGAACTTCACAGAAGGATAGTAGCTTTGGCGAACGCCTTCACCGCTGAAGGATGCACCACCTTTAATTCCTTGTTTTTCCCAGAAAGCAGATTGAGTGTGGAATGCCACTTTCGTTGCTGGACAATATATAGTGTTGTGGATAGAATCCAGTTTTCTTTCATCAAATCCTTCTAACTCCATTTTCCGCATTACCGAGAAAGGAATTGTACACAACACATAATCGCAACGACGGGTGTGCTTTTCTCCATTGGATAAGTAATCAATTTCTGTATAACCATCACGCACCCGCATTGCTACGACTTGTAGGTTGCATATAATCGGGGAATTGATTGATGCTACAAGACGTTGGATGATTTGATCCATTCCACCTTTGATTTGCAATAAATCGTGACTGGTTTCAACTATGATGTCACTAAGGAACATATCCAGAGCCTTGCTGCAACGAGCGCGGAAACTAGGATGGTCTTTGATAAATGAGTTCAAATCAATCGTTTCCCCATCTTCACTAAAGTAAGGTTCTAAGTCCAGTCTTTCCAACTCATCCATCAAGTGTGATTTCAAGTCAGCATCCAAACTTTCACGCAAATTACCGGGGGAGATGGTATTGACAATTGTCTTCAACCATGCGGCAAACAACCGGGTTTTTTCGTTGTAACGAGTGTCGGTAAAGATTCCTTGATAGCGTTCTTGGAGGAGGCGGGGTGCGTCTTTCATGCGGAAGATGTTTCCTTCGATGTTCATGAAAGCGTTTTGTTCTTCAAAGACTGTGACAAATTTGCAGAGTTTGTCAGCTAGTCCTAATTCTTTTACATAATGCAGTGTATGTTGGTGGTCGCTGGGGATACGCATTGCACCGAGTTCTGCATAGGGTGCATCTTGTTCGTTACCGAAGCGGTGTGTCCAAATTCGACCGCCGACGCGGGGGCTACCTTCCATGATATCTACGGTGTGACCCATGCGTTCTAGTTCGTAAGCTGCGACTAAACCAGCGATTCCTGCGCCTAAAATGGTGATGTGCTTGCTTTGTTGGGAGTTTGACAGTTTGCACATATTCAGCATGAATTTGGTGTCCATTTTTCGATACCTCGTAAAAGTGTGATTTAGGTAAATTGGAAAGTTTGCGTGGCGGTGTTTGTGTGTTTCAACCGCTTCTGAATGTTTATACCGATGGGGTTGCTGGGTTTATGCAGTCGCTGACGGTTGTGATGGAAAAATTTTTTTAGATTGGGGACGGACGCATTTTTCAACAACGGACAACCGCTATTGCGGGTTGCGACACTGTCCCAGTGAAAGCAAAGGTTACAGCAGTATTCCTTGGCGTCAGGAGAAGCTAGAGCCATGCAGGAGGGTTTCCCGTTCTCACGGTGACTGGGTTCAGGAGTCAAATGTGCTCTATATGTGGCTCTTGAGTTGAAAAGGTGTACCTCAATAAGGGATTTCTAACAAATAAATTATCCGGCGTTGCTGATTTGAAGTATGAATCCAAGTGTAGAGACGTGACGCCAGTCGCCTAGGTCGGGAAACCCTCCTGCAGCGCTGGCTCACCATGGTACGTCTCTACAAGGGTTTGGAATCACAACATCTTTTTCATACATGGATTCAGCAACGCCAATTATCCAATCTTGTGTGGGGTGTGCCGGAAAGCCATCCGTGTTAACAATCACGTTTAAACCTTTATTCCACGTTGATTTACCCCACCCCTTAATCCCCTCCCCGAACTTCGGGGAGGGGAGGTTTTGCCTTGTTCCCAGTCTCTGGCTGGGAATACCATTGGGAGGCAGAGCCTCCCAATTGAGCGTTACTAGCCGCTTCAAGGGCATTCCAGGTAGAACCACCGCGCCCGAGATTTTAGAAGGGTTTTGGCTTAAGTTGACACCCATGGCATCTGGTTCGCCCAGTTTATAGGACGGGCAAGATGCCCATCCCACAAAATTGGATATTTTTTAAGAAAGGAAGTCCCTAAAGATGCAAACTGCTGTATTTGGAAGCCGTCAAAACCTTTACTGCCATTTGAAGGTGCTTATTACATTGTTTGAAGTTATGTAGCCTTTTAATTACGGACGATAAGCCACTGCGGTAAACTAAGCCTTGATTATAATTCTTTCGCACCAGAAGAATACTCTGAAAGGAGATTTTTTTCAATGTCTCATACCGTAAAAATCTACGATACCTGCATCGGCTGCACACAATGCGTCCGCGCATGCCCCACTGACGTGCTGGAGATGGTACCCTGGGATGGCTGCAAAGCCCAGCAAATTGCCTCTTCACCGCGCACAGAAGACTGCGTGGGCTGCAAGCGATGTGAAACGGCTTGTCCTACCGACTTTTTAAGCATCCGGGTTTACTTGGGATCTGAAACGACTCGTAGTATGGGTCTGGCTTACTAGTTTTTCGTTCGGATCGCAGTTAATTATTTAGATAGCAAGCACTTTTAGCATTGTGGGTTGGGCATTCCCTAACATTCATAAGAATGGTGGGCAACGTCCAACCTACAAAATTATTACGTTAATGTAAAAGTCCGAAATAAATCGCAATAATAAGCTGTCCCATAATAAATAAGCTTGCATACTCAAGAGCAGCCAGGTTGCATACCAGCATTGAACCTTAGATTTTTGAATTTCTCCTGAATGCAAATTTCTCCTAAATGCGAATTGCTTATTGCGTCTCTAGCGCCCGCACTGGCGGGCTTTTTTCATGTAGTCACCACTTTAATCATTAAGGCAAAGTCGTTCTTTGGTGTTGCTGAATCCACGGATGATTCTTGTGGGGTAGGCATTTTGGTTGCCCAGCAAATTCAAAGGACGGGCAAGATGCCCATCCCACAAGAACACAAAATTCATCCTGCAAATATGCAACGCCCGTTTTTTTGCCAAAATGCTACCTTTGTGTTAACAACTATACTGAGTTGTATTAGTCCTATAAAAAGAGTGGTGTGATCAATGTGCGGCATCGTTGGCTATATTGGCACTCAAACGGCAACAGAAATTTTGCTATCTGGGCTGGAAAAACTGGAGTATCGGGGCTACGATTCAGCGGGAATCGCCACGATATGGGAAGGTGATGTGAATTGTGTCCGGGCAAAAGGCAAACTTCACAACCTGCGTTCTAAGCTAGAACAAGTAGAAACCCACGCTCAAATTGGTATTGGTCACACTCGCTGGGCAACTCATGGTAAGCCAGAAGAGTACAATGCCCATCCACATATGGATGCAGCTATGCGAATAGCTGTGGTTGTAAATGGGATTATTGAAAACTACAGCGAGTTGCGCGAGGAACTGAAACAGAAAGGATACCAGTTTCGCTCAGATACAGATGTTGAGGTTATTCCCCACCTGATAGCTGAGTTTTTCCAGCATTCCCCTGCTTCTACTCTTCCTTTTTCCCCTTCTCTGTTCCTTGAGGCTGTTCGTGATACTGTTAAAAAACTCAGGGGGGCGTTTGCGATCGCACTAATCAGTGCTGACTACCCCGACGAATTGATCGTTGTTCGACAGCAAGCACCGATAGTCATTGGTTTTGGGCAAGGAGAATTTTTCTGTGCTTCCGATACGCCAGCCATTATTGCTTACACTCGTGCAGTGTTACCCCTAGACAATGGAGAAATTGCACGCCTGACACCTTTGGGTGTTGAGGTTTACAACTTTGCTGGTGAAAGGTTGAAGAAACAACCCCGCTTGCTCAACTTGAATCCCATGATGGTGGAAAAGCAGGGATTCAAGCACTTCATGCTCAAGGAAATTTACGAGCAACCGGGAGTTGTACGAGCTTGTTTAGATGCATACTTCAATGCTGATTGGAATGTAAATGATTCTACCAATTCTCCGGTGAAGCTTGGTTTAGCTGCAGATATTTACGGTGACTTAGAACAAATTCAAATCATCGCCTGTGGTACCAGTTGGCACGCAGCAATAGTGGGTAAATATTTACTAGAACAACTGGCGGGAATTCCTACCCAAGTGCATTACGCTTCAGAATTTCGTTATGCACCAACACCCCTGACACCTAATACGCTAACGATTGGCGTGACTCAATCTGGTGAAACCGCCGATACGCTAGCAGCTTTGGCGATGGAAAAAGAACGTCGCCAAGGTAAAGAACCTAAGTATCAGGCACGGCTGCTGGGAATTACCAATCGCCCAGAAAGCACCCTAGGTCAAATGATATTTCATATTATCAATACTCTCGCGGGAATTGAAATTGGGGTGGCGGCGACGAAAACTTTTGTTGCCCAACTGATGGCATTTTACGCCTTGGCTTTGGATTTAGCGTATCTTCGTCAGACTATTCCGCCAACAAGATTGCAGGAAATTATTAACGGGTTGCGGCAAATTCCTGGTGAAATTGAAGCAACTTTGGAAAGACAAGAGCATTATATAGAGCAATTGGCTCATGAGTTTGCAGAAACCAAAGATTTCATCTTTTTGGGAAGGGGAATTAATTACCCCATAGCCTTAGAAGGAGCGTTGAAATTAAAGGAAATCAGTTATATTCATGCAGAGGGATATCCTGCTGGAGAAATGAAGCATGGACCTATTGCTTTGTTGGATGCAAAAGTACCAGTTGTGGCGATCGCTATGCCTGGAAGTGTCTACGAAAAAGTCATTTCTAACGCCCAAGAGGCAAAAGCCCGTGATTCTCGGTTAATTGGTGTGACTCCAGTCAACGATGGGGAAGCAGCGGAAATCTTTAACGACCTTATCCCGGTATCAAAAGTCGATGAATTGCTTTCCCCCATTCTCACGGTGATTCCCCTGCAATTGCTGGCTTATCACATTGCGGCGCGTCGCGGTTTGGATGTTGACCAGCCAAGGAATTTGGCGAAGTCTGTAACGGTGGAATAATATAATTTCAGCTAAAAAAAATTTTGTGGAGGGGTAAAAAAGTCGTACAACAAATAAAAAAGTCGTACAATAAATAAAAAAGTCGTATAATAACTCCTGTGGGTGGATATGTGAGCATCTACAGGAGTTTTTTGTGGCTAGGGGCAAACGAGATTGGACACAAGCAAAGTTTGAGCGCTACATCAAGGAAGGTCGCGGTCAGGGAAGTGGCAAAGATTATCAGCCCTGGATTAAAATCCAAGATTTCCCGTCGAAAGGTCGGGTGTCTAGACCCCCTGGCTGGAAAACCAATCGCGAGCATCATCTTTTATCAGACAACGAGAGGCGGCTGTTTTATGTCTTCGAGTGGTCAGATGTAGTTGTAGATATAAGAGAGCAATTTCCCTTACTTGACCTTGATCTACTAATGAGTATTGCAGACGATATGGCTATGAAATATCCCAGAGACGCTAAGAGCGATACTCCGTATATTTTAAGCAGTGATTTTATGCTGTTTGTGAAGCAGGACGGAAAGATAGTTCAGAAGGCACGGACAGTCAAGATGTTAAAAGATTTAGGAAGTGAATCTGTTGCTCAGAAACTAGAGTTAGAAAAGCGGTACTATGCAGCTAAAGGTATTGACTGGGGACTGGTAACAGAAAAAGAAATCCCAAGGCTTCTAGCAGAGAATGTTGAATGGGTTCATTCTGCCTATAAGTTAGAAGCAACTACAGAAATGGATATTAAAGAACTACGTTATCTTGGCAATATTTTAAAGTCAAGACTTCAGGAAAGCGATGCAACCATCAATCGAGTAACAACGGCTTTAGATAAAGACATGAATATAGAGCCTGGTACATCCCTCTATCTTTTTAGGCACCTTATCGCTCGCAAGGAAATTATTATGGATATGTTAGCAACAAAAACATCTAGTTGCCCTTCTTCTAGAGAAATTAAAAAAATAATTTTTTAGAAGATAACAAGAGGTGTTTCATATGAGTAATGATTTATTTGTTAATGACCTGATTGAATGGATTGATGAATCAGGTAATAACTTGATAGAACGAGTTCTCTGGATTGATGAAGGATATGTTATTGCCTTTATTTTTGACATAAATACTAAAACAGGATTTCCAGAACCTAAAAAAGTTTCAGAGATTATAGAAGCTATTTCTGATGGTCGTGCATTGAAGCTTAAATCAGACCCGTGGGCGAGAATAGTAAGAGATGAAAATTTGTCTGAGAAAGAAAAGGAACTTAGAGATAGAGCTTGGGAAATAATTTCATTTATCGTTACTCAGGAACCATCGATATACTATCGAGATAAGCGAGGTTCCCTCGTTCAACAGGTTATTGAAAAATACAATGTAGGGAGAAGTGAAGGCAAATTAGTAGAGAGAAGTGTTTATAAATATTTAAGAAGATTTTGGCAGAGAGGTAAAAACAAAAATGCTCTTTTGCCTGATTATGCAAATTCTGGTGGTCGAGGAAAGCCTAAAGCATCTGGAGAAAAGAAGAGAGGAAGACCAAGAAAATATGCACATGACCAAGAAATTGGTAATGGAGTAAATGTTACAGAAGAAGATAAAAAAATATTTAGATTTGCAATTGCCAAGTTTTATAATAACTCTAAAGAAAACTTTTTAACAACTGCCTATGAATTAATGATAAAACAATATTACGCTGAAGATTATTTTTATGATGAGAATGGCGTCAAAAAAAGTATTTTAATTCCTCCTGATAAAAGACCTACATTTACTCAATTTAAATACTGGTATCAAGTAGAACACACTGATATTAGGAAAACTATTATATCGCGTAAAGGGTCTAGAAAGTATGCTTTAGAACATCGAGCTATCACAGGAACATCCCAAATGGAAACCATTGGTCCTGGCTCTAGATATCAGATTGATGCCACAATTGCAGATGTATATTTAGTATCTAAGTACAATCGGAATTGGATTATTGGTAGACCTGTTATCTATGTAGTTATTGATGTTTTTAGCCGCATGATAACGGGGGTTTACGTTGGATTAGAAGGACCATCTTGGGCAGGAGCAATGATGGCGTTAGCCAATGCAGCGACAGATAAAGTACAGTTTTGTAGAGAATATGGTATTGAGATTTCTGAAGATGAGTGGCAATGTAAGCATATTCCCGATGCTATTTTGGGCGATCGAGGCGAATTAGCAGGAATGAAGGTAGAAACATTAATTCCTAATTTAGATGTTCGCATTGAAAATGCTGCTCCTTATCGAGCAGATTGGAAGGGTTTGGTTGAAAGACAATTTCGCACTATTCATGGGTATGTAAAACCATTTGTTCCCGGTTATATAGATACTGACTTTAGACAGAGAGGAGGACATGATTATCGCCTTGATGGTAGGCTTAACATAGATGAATTTACTAAAATAGTTATCTTTTTGATTCTCCAGCATAACAATTATGATTATTTAAGTAATTATGCTAGAGATGAAATGATGATTACTGATGATGTTAATCCTATACCTAGAGAATTATGGCAATGGGGAATTGCAAATCGTTCCGGTAGACTGAGAACTTTTCCAGAAGATATTGTCAAGCTGAATTTAATGCCAACCGGAAAAGCAACAATTACCGCTCATGGTATTAAATTTAAAGGAATGTACTACACTTGCGAGAAGGCAATAAAAGAATTTTGGTTTGAGAAATCTAGAAGTAGTTTACTATCTAAATCCGAAAAGTCATTGGATGTTTCTTATGATATGCGTCTACCAAACTATATTTATTTACGCTCTCAAGATGGTAGAGACTTTGAAAAGTGTTTTCTTTTACAGTCCGAACAAAGATACTTAGATAAAAATTTACATGAGATTGAATATTTATTAGCATATGAAGAATTACAAAAACAAAAAAACCAAAATAAACAGCTACAAGAAAAAGCTGATTTGATAGCGAATATAGAAAGTATAGTTAGTCAAGCTAAAGAAGAGACTGAGGAAGTTTTAGATAGTACAATTAGCCAAACAAAAAAAGTTGCTGGTATTCGAGAAAATAGAGCTTTTGAGAAGGCTAAACGGCGTGAAGATGAGGGTTTTGAATTAGCAAGAGAAGAAACCCAAAATAGTGTTGAATCTGCAAATACTAAGCCAGAAGATTCAAAACCTTCAAAATCGTTACAGCCCAACCATATGGAGCTCCTTAGACAGAAACGACAGGAGCGCAAACATGGACAGAAATAATGAGTGGCAATGCGTTGAAATTCCAAATGGTCAATGGGCAGCAGTTGCTAAATACATTGACCATAAGCTGCCTGAGTATAATGACAATCCATTGATTCAAGCACTACCTCTTATCCTCTCAGCAGAAGAGTTTGTAGATGAAGTGATCAGACGTCCTGATTTTGCTACTGAACAGACGGAACTGAAAGCTCATTATAGATTTCATTGTATTGAACGACTGTCTAGATATTTTGACCCTCAGCCTAAAACCGTCGAGCTACAAAAGGTAATTTGTGTCCTAATTATGCAAGGCTACTTGGCTCGTAATATTTTAAAGCCGGAATATGCACGGCGCTCAAGGCAAATTTACGAAGCGATAGATGATGGAGGAGGAAAGAAGCTGGAAGATTATGTAAATATTCCCACATCTGCATCAGGTTTAACGTTAATTGGTCCATCAGGAATAGGTAAGACAACCAATCTACTCAAGATTCTCTCTCTGTATCCTCAAGTAATTCTTCATCCTGATCACAGTGTATATCAAATAGTTTGGTTGAAGGTTGATTGTCCTCATTCAGGCTCTTTAAAGGGTTTATGTATGGATATATTTATTGCCATTGATAAATTGCTTGGTACTAATAAATCAGCAAAAATTAAAGGGAGAAATAACTCTGAAGATTATATGCTGGCTCAACTTGCCCAAGTTGTTCATACGCATCATTTAGGAGTTTTGGTTATTGATGAAATGCAAAATCTTGTTAACGCAAAAAGAAATAGGGACGACCTATTAAACTTTCTAGTAAAAATGGATAATACTATAGGAGTTCCAGTTATTCGTGTTGCTACTAACGAAGGTTTACCAATTTTGCAAGGAAACTTCCGAAATGCAAGAAGAGGGACAGGAGAAGGGAGTGTTATCTGGGACAGAATGGTAAATGATGATGAATGGTATTTCTTCATGGAAGGAATGTGGGAATACCAATGGACAAAAACGCCTGTTGTTTTCTCTACTGAAATAAATGAAGCGTTCTATTACGAAAGCCAAGGCATTATTGATATTGCCGTCAAACTTTATAAGATGGTTCAATGGAGAGCTATTTCAGTAGGTGGTGACGAAAAGATAACTGTTGACCTGATTCACCAAGCTGCCAAAGATGGATTATATTTAGTCAAACCAATGTTGGATGCTATTAGGTCAGGGGATAAGGAGTGGATGATTAAGTACAAAGATATTGCTCCCCTTGACACTACAGAGTACCACAACAAGTGCTTGTCTGACCTGGAAGCAAGGGACTTAAAGGAAATTCGTAGATTAGCTCGAAAGCAGCAAAGCAAGGAGAATGTGTCGCCAAAGCTAAATTATGTCATTCTTGAGCTTCTAAATTTAGAAGTGGAACCTGCAAAAGCAAAGGAGTGTGCTGAGAGAGTTATTGCTTCTAGTGGCGAAGACATAGATATTCCCTCAATGGTGAAACAGGCGTATACTCTTGCTTTGCAAGGGGGACAGGTTAACGAAGCTGCTACCAAGACAACCACGCGGAAAACGAAGCAGAAACCAAATTATCAAGGAAATGACATCCGGCAAATAGTTGAAAATGCAAAGAAAAATAAAGTTTCTGCTTATCAAGATTTAAAATCAGTACAAATTATCAAAGATCCAGTTCAGGACTTTATCAATATCGGGTAGTGTTATGCTCAGTTTCTTCCCGAATCTTTATCCTGATGAGCTTTTATATAGTGCGTTAGCTCGATATCATATCCGGAGTGGTAACAAAAGCTTTAGACAAACAGATATAGAATTATTTGGTTTCCATTCGCAACAAGTATGCAGAGTCACTTTAACCAATAACTTAAATTATTTGGTCAATAACTTGCCTTTACTTTCTGCCCAAACAGTCGATAACTTTCTGCAAAATTATACTTTATACCCTTTTTATGCAACTTTTCTCACTCCCCAAGAAGTATGGTTACTAAAAGATTCGATGCGGAAAAAATTAAATGCCTCCATATTGGAAATAGCTAAAGTTGCTAGAAATTCCATTGGGGAGTCACAAAAATTTTTAAAATTTTGTCCTCTGTGTTTAGAAGAAGACATACAAAAATATGGAGAAGCTTACTGGCATAGAATGCACCAAATTCCTGGTGTAGTCGTTTGCTCAACTCATGGTGTACTCTTGCAGAATAGCTCTGTACCAATAGAAGCAAAAGGCATACACTATCATGCTGCAAGTCCAGAGAATTGTCAGTTGAAGACTCAAAAAATCTCCCGTACAGCTCCAAGTGTAAAAAATATCTTAATCCTGGTACAGGAAATTGGGTGGTTAATTAATAGCAACATTGTCTTTAAAGGTTTGGGTTGGCTTCGTAATCAATATAAGTCTTATTTAGTTAATCAAAAATTTATGGTTCTCCTTCCAGGAGGAAAATTTCGATTTAATGAAACATCTTTTTCAGATGCTATATTTAATTTTTACGGTCAAGAAATTCTGGAGATCATTAATCCAAATTTCATCAAAAGTCCTGTGAACTTTTGTTCTATGTCTCTGCTTACCTGTGATATTAACCCAGTAATTGACCGGATGACACATATATTGATGATAAAATTTTTAGCAAATTCTTTAGAAGAATTTTTTAAATAAACTTTTTGTTACTGAAATTAAAATAATATTATTTTGTTTTACTTTTGGTTACGATGAGCTTAAACATTAGGGATAGGGTCTTGTAAAGGTAATAACATTGATTTACCTCAAAGTTAGTAATTTTGCTGAAATACGGGGTGAAACCATGAGTAGTGATTGCAGCTTACCAACTCAGACAAACTCAACAAATGCTTTCAACCCTCAGTTACCCTACATGGACTTAAGTTTTAGTGTCATGGGTAAGGCTCTGCCTATAGATCACGGGTATAGATTATATGCTGCACTGACTCACTTACAATCCAAACTCCATTCTCTGGATAACCTCAGTATTCAAACTATTCCGGGTATCCCTAATGAGGATGGTTCACTTCTGCTCAACGAACACTCTAAACTTCGGATTCGCTTACCTGCAGACAAGATCCCGTTAGTTTATTTTTTTGCGGGGAAGTTAATCACAATTGGCAAACATATAGTTCGCTTGGGAATTCCCGAAATTTATCTACTTCAACCCGTGGAAAATTTGCGATCGCGCATCGTGGTTATTAAAGGCTATGAAGAACCGGAGACCTTTTTACAAGCAGCGCAGCGTCAAATAAAGCAACTGGGTATTCAGGGAACAGTCAGCATTCCCATCAATGCTGATGGCAAACCAAAACGTAGAACTATCAAAATCAAGCAGTCTACAGTTGTGGGTTTTGCGTTAGAGGTCATGAACCTCAGCCATGAAGATTCTTTGACGTTGCAAACATACGGTATTGGTGGAAGGCAGAAGATGGGGTGCGGAGTTTTTGTCCCAAATAAGGAAAGGCGATAAAAATTGCTCTGTGGTCTATGATTCAAAGTGGAGTTAATTCCAAAATCCAGCTAAATCTGAGCGACCCTGGCATGACATTGTTACATCGTGTAGGGATGGCAGGACTTTGGATGACGCTAAAGCAGTTAGAGCAATTGTATCCTACACCTGCGGAAAGACTTGGTAATTTAACTTGGTCACTGACTCCTCGTAGTATCAGTCTTAACTGGGAAGGACAAGATTTCAGTGTGTTGGACTGGTTGCTCAAGCTATCTTTTCAAATTACTCAGGAAGGATTAATTAGCCTCACTGGCTTGAATTTTCCAGGATTGGATATTCAAACACAGATAATTATTCACTTAGGAATAACAAAAACATTCCTCCAGCATAATCAGTGTTTTAAATCGGCAGGCAAAGAATCGAAATTACTGACTGTTGATGGTATAAAACTTGTAGTTGAGTATAAAAAAGCTGCTGACTATGCTCATCCGCATTTTGCAAAACATCTGTGCGACAAAGATGGTCAATTGTTACATGAGTCAATTGGTGTAGCAGGTTGGCTCTATCCAGGAGCAGTGGTTCGTCATTATGCTTTTAAGGAGCAAACCAAGTTTGAAGAGAAAGCAGAACATACTCTGGCTTTGTTATTTGCTCCTGTTGCTTCTCAGTATTTTATTTTGCGATCCTACAGTCAAGCAAAAAAGACGCAGTATGTCTTAGTTGTACCTGAAGTCAGTGACTTAGAAGTTTATAGCTCACGTTTTTGGGAGTTAGGAAACTTGGGTTACAAGTATTTTCATGTATCTAGCTTAGGAGATGCAGGATTAAGATTTCTGACTTACGAAACAACTAGAGAACCGATTAAACACAATCAAGCTCAAAGATGTCAGGTAATATCGTTTGGAACGGTAACTTGGTCAAAACAGCAAAAAACACGCACGGAAATAGCTGTAGTAGAAGCGACTGAAGAAGTTAATTCTCGGTATCAGCGTGTTGCCAGTTGTTTCCCTGAATCCCGAGTTGTAGAACATAAAAATGGAAATTTTATTACTACTAGTATGAGCCGAGGCATCATTGCTGATAATTTAGCAAAGGGGTTACCTTGGTGGTCTAATTTTCATACGAAAACTAAAAACAATAATTTATTTAAGCAAGTTTTTTACGAAAGTCAAGGAATCTGGAAAATGGTTCAAAATTTTGAATGGGATCTAGATGTACAAAAACTATTTATCAAAGCTTGCCATGAAGCTTTGAGGAGAATATATGCAAAAATTTATGACAAAACGAAGGAAGATGAATATGCTCAAATTGAACGAGAAAATATACGTATTCTATCTCAATTAGGACGTTGTACAAATGCTGGTAATTTTCGTGAATTTATTTCCAAGCTCTGGGGAAGAGCAGGACACATTTCAACTCTTGAAGAGCATTGGGAAGAACTATTACCAATAACTACAGGAATGGTGGATTGGAAAATAGCAAGAGATTTAACTTTTATCGCTATTGCTAGTTATCCAAAAAAAAGATAAGAAATAATGATTTTTCAGATAACTAAAACAAACAGCAAGCCAATCTTAAGAAAATTAAAATTTACTATATTAAAACATTAAATAATTTAGGTATTTGGCAAATGTTTCATCTTTTTGGAAATATTTTGACTTGTTACGGAACCGCAGCTAACAATCGCGGGGAAAATGAAGGAAATATAACTACTTTGCAAAAAATAAACTGGAAAGGAGAAGTTCACACAACTGTTTCTGCCGAAGCTATTCGTTGGGCTTTGCGGTATTACTGGCAAAATGTGGGTTATTCAGTAAATCGAGTGTGGGATGAGAATGCTCAACCAGAAGCAAATCATATCTTGCAAGATCCCAATTTTGATAATGCTCGTTTCATTGACGATGATGTCTTGGGATTTATGCATGCAGAAGCAGCAAAAGTTGAAGCATCTGAAGAATCCGAAAGTGATGTTCAAGAAGAATCTTCTAATGAAAATAAGAAACGTTCTCAAAGGAAAGGAAAAAAAAAGCCGAAAGGAACTAAATCTGCTAAACGGGGTGTATTAGAAGTGACTCGTGCAGTATCAATGATTCCTTATGCCGGGAATCTTACTTTTAATGCTGCAAGTGGAGAAAAAGGACGAACTTCTCTTTATGCTACAGAAGTTCATGCTACTCGTTATCAGTATGGGTTTGCACTGACACCCAATAGCCTCAAAGACCAATCTCGGATCAATCCTATTCTAGATGGCTTAATTTCGATTGGTGAAGTTGCAGGAAATCATGCTCGTTTTCTATATGATTTCTCTCCTGATAGTATTATTTTACGTTGGACACATGATTTTTCCCCTCGCTTTCTCTATTGCTTTGAAGAAGATGAATTTGGAACTATTTCAGTACCAGAGTTAGTACGACGCCTAAAAGCTGGAGATATTGAACCAAAAGAATTATGGGTTGGAGGAGCAATTTGCAGCGTTTTAGAAGATTCGGGAGCAAATGTGTTTCCAGGGGTAAAGAAAACAGTAGAAGCATTAAAACAGGTCATTGCTGAAGATTTACAGTTGTCGTCAAGGAGTTTGTAAAGTGACGACTATTGCATTGAAAGTTGAAGTACCCATCGCTTGTTTTCGCCAATCTCGTGCTAGAGAATACGCTGAAACCTACCTTGTACCACCGCCATCAACAGTATATGGAATGTTACTGTCTCTTGTAGGCGAGGAAAACAGATATAAGCATTGTGGAGTCAAATTGGCGATCGCACTTCTATCTGAGCCAGAAGTATCCACTGTAATTCGGAAATTTCGCAGGTTCAAAAAAAAGGATATCCGCGATCCTAGTAATGTTCGACCTGACTACCAGCAGTTACTAACAAATATTGAGTTTGTTGTTTGGATGAATATGGGAACAGATAAAGCTAAGCCATCTTTGCCAGAACGTTTGCAACAGGCATTTAACAATCCTGCTTCTATCAATCGCTTTGGTGGATTGTGCTTGGGTGAAAGTCGGGATTTAGTGAACGCTGTTACCCTTTTACCAGAAAATTATCACGGGGAGCTATTGCGGTGGTTGGTTAAAAATGAAGATGGTTGGTTAACTCTACCCTACTGGGTTGATCATGTTGGATCCAAAGGTACACATTGGCAGCGTTACTTAGTTCAGGAGTCTCATGTCTGGCAACCTCCTGATTTATCCTGGACTACAATTCAAAATTGAACACGGAGGGTATTTAGGTTTTGACAAGGATGTCTGTTTGTTGAGTTAACAAAAAGGAAAAAACAGCCGCTATTGCTTACCAATTCAGCATTCCAGCGTTTTCATGATTATTCAAGATGCTTGCAATTTCTCAGAAAGTCTAACAAACAAGTTTTTTGAGCTTTGATTAGCGAACGTAGCTCATTAAATTTTGCAAATTTACTACTTCCTAGTAACAGGTGCTTGTAATATTGTTTAGAAGACCTTATGGCTTCATCTGTTTGGCAACTGCCATGCTTCAACATTAGATGCCGTTAGGCGTTGAGCACGATTTAATTTCAGAACGCTTGCGTGGGGCAGAAGTATGCTTCAACATTAGATGCCGTTAGGCGTTGAGCACTGGTACATCGAAAACTTGCAGAAGGATATCCGCTATGCTTCAACATTAGATGCCGTTAGGCGTTGAGCACGAGCGTATGCGTGGTTATCTTGCCCGTGCGAATGTATGCTTCAACATTAGATGCCGTTAGGCGTTGAGCACGTGCGATCGCAGGAAGGGAAATTACTGCTGTGCATATATGCTTCAACATTAGATGCCGTTAGGCGTTGAGCACACCAATCTCGGAATTGATTTGCTTGAAATGGTCCAAATGCTTCAACATTAGATGCCGTTAGGCGTTGAGCACTGTTTCCATCTGTTGCCACAAGCCAGCTTGCTAACATGCTTCAACATTAGATGCCGTTAGGCGTTATTTGACTTTTGATACAAATACGTTTTAAGTAGAGACAACATTAGCCCTCTTGAGTATCGTCTTTGGGAGAAATTTTTGCGAGAATTTTTTCCCATTGCTCAATCTGGTTCTGTAGTTGTAATTTGCGATCGCTCAATTCTGAACTATCATCACTAACCGAAGTCTGACTGCTGAGTTGCTCACGGTAGAGAGCAATCAGTTTGGTCAGTGCTTTTTTATTGCTTCTTTCTCCTCCTGTGTCAAGGAATTAACATTCACAGGAATAAGGTTCCTACCAATTCGCTCTACAAGCTCCGATCTGCTGATGTCCAAACTAGAGGCGATCGCATCCAATCCATTAATGCCAGTGGGAGTTAGGGCTAGGTTAACTCTTTTCTTCACCTCGTCGTACAGTTCTGGTAAGTCTTTTTGACCTTTCTGCCCTTTCTTCCCCATTGGTTTCTAGTTTTTACTCACTTCCTCATCATATTAAACATCAAGGGCTAAAGTTAAACATTACAATTAACCCAAGATTTTAGGTCTTGTGTAATACCTAATTGGGTTGAGATAATATAGGTGTTGTGTAATGCCTAGGGACTAGTTTTTGAAGCTGCATTTTTCTTGAAAAGCAAGTGCTAGCTGACAAAGCACGCAATTGGGATTAGTTAAGAATCTGCCACTTGGTTCAGGTATTCTATGGTTAGCTTTTTACCCAAGCCTTATCCTGACGAAATTTTGTACAGTATTCTTGCTCGTTACCATATTAGAAGCGGAAATACGAGTCCAAAAAATACTCTACAAGAACTATTTAATTGTCAAACTATTGTAGCGACTGTTGACTTACCTTCTAACCTGAATTCTTTGATTCAGAATATAAATTTTATCTCGAATTATCAGGTAGAAGATTTGATATATAATCATACCCTCTACCCTTTCTATAGTATTTTTCTGCCCCCAAAAAGAGCAATTCAAGTTATGGAGTCAATGAAAGCAGAAAACGGAGGGGATATTCATACAAGGGTTGGAATTATGGCAAGTTCAATGACTTTGCCAAGATATTTTCGGTTTTGTCCAAACTGCCTGGAAGAAGATTTAACTAACTATGGGGAACCATATTGGCATCGGCTACACCAAACTCCGGGAGTCTTAGTCTGCCCAACTCATGGTGTATTGTTGCAAGATAGTATTGTTCCCTTGCAAGGCTTCAATAAACATGAATATTATGCCGCTAGTACAGACAACTGTATTGTTAGCCCAAATCCCAAAAATTATAGTAATGATACTTTAGAAAAATTACGAATTCTGGCGAAAGATATCTATTGTTTACTAAAGAGTCATTTTGACTCCAAAGAACCAGATTGGTTTTGCCGACAATATAGAAATTTGCTGATTGACAATGGTTTAGCTAATGCGAATGGTCGGGTGAAGCAGAACAACTTGCTGGACAGCTTTCTATTTTTCTATGGTCGTGAAATGCTCACTGTTGTTAACTCTATGGTTGATTATGACGATGAACACAATTGGTTAGTCAGCATTGTGAGAAAGCATCGAAAATCATTTCACCCAATTAGACATTTACTGATAATCAGGTTTCTTGCTAATTCCATTGAAGAATTTTTCAACACAAATTATGAATACAAGCCTTTTGGTAATGGTCCCTGGATTTGTCTAAATGCAGCAGCACAGCATTATCTCAAGCCAGTCATCACCAATCTAATTATCAGTCACTGCTTGGAAAATAAAAAGCCTTTGGGTACTTTTACTTGTTGTTGTGGGATGGTTTATTGCCGAACTGGTCCTGATAAAACTGAGGAAGACAAACTGCAAATTGGTAAAATCATTACATTCGGTTCTGTATGGGAGCAGAAGCTGAAGAACTTGGTGGAAGTAGAAAGATTAGGTTTGCGGGAAACAGCAAGACGGTTAAATGTAGATGCTAGGACGGTAAAGCGCTATGTATCTAAGCTCAAGCTGAAAACCTATTGGCGGACTATCAAGGATAAGAATCCAGCAGATACACAGGAAGTAGCAGAAGTCAAGAGAAATTCTGTAAATGATCTCAAAGTTAAATACAGGCAAGACTGGGTAGCTTTACAAACACAGTACCCAGAAGCCTCAAAGACGAATCTCAGAAAATTAGCACCAGCAATTTATGCTTGGTTGTACAGAAATGATCCAGACTGGCTTCATCAAAACTCACCCCAGTTACAAACGCCTGTTCCCAATGTCGCTAAAGTTGATTGGCAAGAAAGAGACAGGCAAATTCTCGCTCAGGTTCAAGATGGAGTACGATCGCTCTTGAATGCTGACAAACCACAGAGAATCTCTATTAGCAGAATTGGGAAAACCGTAGGTTTACTAGCACTACTGGAAAAGCATCTTGAGCAAATGCCATTGACAAAGGCTTACTTGGAATCAGTGACTGAAAGCGTAGAAGACTTTCAGATTCGCCGGATCAAGTGGGCAATTAAGCTGCTTGATGATAGCCCAGAAGAAATTCAGCGTTGGAAGGTGATTAGAGTTGCCGGGTTGGGAGAAAATTTGTCGGAGAGAGTCAAAGCTATTCTTGAGTGTGAACTGTAACAATTATTTACTTCTTAACATTCAATAAAGAAATTTTTTGAGATTTTGGAAAAATAGTATGCTCAGTTTGTATCCAAGGCTGGACGCCAGGGTATCTCCTACCAACCATAAAAATGCTGAAAAAAATCCTAATATTATCAGCCAATCCCAAGGACACAAATAAATTGCGCTTGGATGAAGAGGTAAGAGAAATCCAAGCAGCGCTGAAACGAGCCAACAATCGGGAGCAGTTTGAAATTGTCACCTCCTGGGCGATACGAGTTGAAGATTTACGCCGTGCGTTATTAGACTACCAACCGACAATTGTTCATTTTTCTGGACATGGCTCAGGTAGTAATGGTTTAGCCCTGGAGAATAACTCTGGGCAAACGCAACTAGTCACTACAGAATCGCTATCGAAGCTATTTAAGTCGTTTCAAGAGCATGTTGAATGCGTTTTGCTGAATGCTTGTTACAGCGAAGCCCAAGCAGAAGCGATTCACCAACATATTGATTATGTCATTGGCATGAATCGAGCGATTGGGGATATGGCAGCAATCGAATTTGCTGTAGGATTTTATGATGCCCTGTTAGCTGGAAGAACTTACTCCGATTGTTTTGAACTAGGTTGCGCTTCTATTGACCTAGAAGGAATTCCAGAGTCACAAACTCCTGTACTCAAAGCCAGACGACGCGACTATCAAACTCAACCACAAACCAATTTGGAGAGTGTAGCATCTGCAAAATCTTCTGCTAGGGATGATTTTAGGAGCGATGATTACAAGGTTGGACAAAACCGCTCAGTCTCTATTGGAGGTAATGTCGCTGGTAGCGCTATTCAAACGGGCGATAGCAACATTGCCAATATACAATTTCAGCCAGTGAGTTTACCTGCGCCTGAAAGTGTTGATATTCGGGCAGAACTGAACGCGCTGCATGAAGCAATCGCATTGCTGGAAAGCCCGGATCGTCGCAAGATTGAGAATGCCTTTGCTGATGCCGAGGAAGAGGTAAACAAGCCCAAGCCGGATAAAGATGAGGTCGGGAAGGCATTAGACCGAGCGCTCGATTATGCCAAGAAAGCTGAGGGATTTGCTTCTGTAGTTGAAAAACTTAAACCTCACCTAACCAAAACAACGGCTTGGTTAGGAGAGAACTGGCATAAGCTACTAAGTATCGTTGGTTTGGGAATTTAACAGGAGTGTATTGATATTGGGGCAAAATCGATGAGTGACAGCACTTTTGGGGGAGAGAATCGCAGCATTGCAATTGAACGAGATGCACTCAGCAGTGCGATTATTTCAGGGGATGGCAATAGGGTTGTCATTTACCGAAGAAAGGCAGAGGGCAGAGGGCAGAGGGCAGAAGGAAAGAAGGTAAGCTTTGATACAAAAATAAGTCCTCTGTTCTCTGCCATAAGGTTTAAAGCCCCTGAATTTATTTATGGAGAAAAATAAACGCGTAGCAACTTTATTAAATCCCCCGAATTCATTCGTGGGGACGCCTTCTGCCTTCTGCCTTCGTACTTCTGCCTTCTTAACAATATCACACCGCTCAACAAGTTCAATCAGAATTATCGCCTGTTGAAACTAAGATTGGTCCCAATCCTTACAAAGGTCTGTTGGCGTTTGATGAAGAAGATGCGGATCGTTATTTTGGTCGGGAAGCGCAGATAGAGCGACTGTGGAATGTGTTTCGCGCTCTTCACGAGGATGTATCTCAAATCCGCTTGCTCCCCATTTTGGGACCATCGGGAAGTGGCAAATCTTCTCTAGCACGCGCCGGATTAATTCCAGAACTGGCGCGGCGACCCCTTCCGGGAAAGAAGCAGGCGCAGGTGGCGATACTGGTACCTGGGGCGCATCCCTTGGAAGCTTTAGCTGGGGTTTTAGCGCGGGTGGCGACAAAGGATCTTACCCCGGTGGCGAAGACACGGGAGTTTGTTGATGAATTGCAGCGCACGAATAAGACAGGTGCATACGATGGTTTGCGGCGCATCGCCGATATGCTGCCTCAAATTGCCCAATCTTCCTTAGTGGTGCTGGTGGATCAGTTTGAGGAGGTCTACTCGCTGTGCAAGAATGCTGATGAACGCAAGGCTTTTATTGAAAATTTAGTTGATGCAGCTGCTGACCCCTCAGTTCGTGTTTCTGTGATTGTGACCCTACGGAGTGACTTTCTCGGCGAAACCCAAAGGCATCCTGTGCTGAATCAACTTGTTGCTCAACTCGGCTTAATTATCCCAGCAATGACTGCTGATGAACTGCGGCGAGCAATAGCCAAGCCAGCAGAACTGGCGGGTCATCCTTTAGATGAGGCGACGGTGAATTTGTTAGTTCAGGAAGCCGAAGGACGAGAGGGAGCATTGCCCTTGCTTCAGTTTGCTCTGACACGAATTTGGGAAGGGTTAACCCAAGGAATTGAACCTGCTGTCACGCTGAAACAAATCGGTGGAGTTGGCGGTGCGCTGGCTGGGGAAGCTCAACGGATTTTTGATAACCTCAGTCCTGAAGAAAAAGAAATTGCCCGACGCGTTTTTCTGGGATTGGTACAGTTGGGAGAAGGCGCAAAGGACACCCGTCGCCGCGCTGCGTTTGCAGGGCTTGTCTCACACAAAGACAATCCAGAGCAAGTCAAACAGGTGATTGGCAAGTTTGCCGCCCGTGATGTGCGCTTAATTACTCTCTCCGCCGTTCTGGAAGCAGGCGAAACAGCAAAATTGATTTATGTGGAAGTGACTCATGAAGCGCTGTTTGAGCATTGGCGTCAGTTGAATCAATGGTTGGACAGCAGTCGCGGTGACATTCGCTTTGGGCGTCGCCTAGAAGAAGCAGCGTCTTCTTGGGATGAGCATGGGCGCAAAGAGGGAAGTCTTTGGCGTCCTCCTGATTTAGATTTGCTGCAACGCTATCATCAGCAAGCGAGTAACGACATGACACCGCTGCAATTAGAATTTTTCCATGCCTCTGTGGATCAAGAAGAGGCAAGAAAGCAAGCAGAAGAGGCAAGAAAGCAAGCTGCCATCAAAGCGGAGCAAGAGCGAAAGCAGCAACGACAACTCTTAATTGGGGTCTTAAGTACAGGTTTAGTCTTAACGACGACAACAGCAGGGGTAGCTTTATATCAGTGGCGAAACGCAGAAATCGGGCGGATAGAACAAACTGCCATATCAGCAAAAGGATTATTATCGGTTGCTCCTTTAGAAAATCTGGTCAGAGCAATTAGTCTTGTAGGACAAAGTCGCTCACCTTTGTTTAGTTTCCCCAATCAGTCATTTCCTCCATCAGTACAAGACAGCTTATTCAGTGCAGTCCAAAATAGTAGGGAAAAAAATGTTTTCAAAGGTCATCAAGGTTCCGTATTCTCAGTAGCAATCAGTACAGATAAGCAAACAATTGTCAGTGGTGGTTCAGATGGCACAGTGCGGTTGTGGTCTAGTAAGGGTCAGCCACTCGCCGAACTCAAAGGTCATCAAGGTAACGTATTGTCAGTAGCAATCAGCACAGATAAGCAAACAATTGTCAGTGGTGGTTCAGATGGCACAGTGCGGTTGTGGTCTGGTAAAGGTCAGCCACTCGCCGTACTCAATGGTCATCAAGGTGACGTATCATCAGTAGCAATCAGCACAGATAAGCAAACAATTGTCAGTGGTGGTTCAGATGGCACAGTGCGGTTGTGGTCTGGTAAAGGTCAGCCACTCGCCGTACTCAATGGTCATCAAGGTAACGTATCATCAGTAGCAATCAGCACAGATAAGCAAACAATTGTCAGTGGTGGTTCAGATGGCACAGTGCGGTTGTGGTCTGGTAAAGGTCAGCCACTCGCCGTACTCAATGGTCATCAAGGTAACGTATCATCAGTAGCAATCAGCACAGATAAGCAAACAATTGTCAGTGGTGGTTCAGATGGCACAGTGCGGTTGTGGTCTGGTAAAGGTCAGCCACTCGCCGTACTCAATGGTCATCAAGGTAACGTAAAATCAGTAGCAATCAGCACAGATGAGCAAACAATTGTCAGTGGTGGTTCAGATGGCACAGTGCGGTTGTGGTCTGGTAAAGGTCAGCTACTCGCCGTACTCAATGGTCATCAAGATGACGTATGGAAAGTAGCAATCAGCACAGATGAGCAAACAATTGTCAGTGGTGGTTCAGATGGCACAGTGCGGTTGTGGTCTGGTAAAGGTCAGCCACTCGCCGTACTCAATGGTCATCAAGGTGACGTATTTTCAGTAGCAACTAGCACAAACGAGCAAGCAATTGTCAGTGGTGGTTCAGATGGCACAGTGCGGTTGTGGTCTAGTAAAGGTCAGCCACTCGCCGTACTCAATGGTCATCAAGGTTTCGTATTGTCAGTAGCAATCGGCATAGATAAGCAAAGAATTGTCAGTGGTGGTTCAGATAACACAGTGCGGTTGTGGTCTGGTAAAGGTCAGCCACTCGCCGTACTCAATGGTGAGCAAGGTTCCGTAAAGTCAGTAGCAATAAGCACAGATAAGCAAACAATTGTCAGTGGTGGTTCAGATGGCACAGTGCGGTTTTGGTCTGGTAAAGGTCAGCCACTCGCCGTACTCAATGGTCATCAAGGTACCGTAAAGTCAGTAGCAATAAGCACAGATAAGCAAACAATTGTCAGTGGTGGTTCAGATGGCACAGTGCGGTTGTGGTCTGGTAAAGGTCAGCCACTCGCCGTACTCAAAGGTCATCAAGGTGACGTATCATCAGTAGCAATCAGTACAGATAAGCAAACAATTGTCAGTGGTGGAAGAGATGGCACAGTGCGGTTGTGGTCTGGGAAAGGTCAGCCACCCGCCGTACTCAAAGGTCATCAAGGTGACGTATCATCAGTAGCAATCAGCACAGATAAGCAAACAATTGTCAGTGGTGGTTCAGATGGCACAGTGCGGTTGTGGTCTGGTAAAGGTCAGCCACTCGCCGTACTCAAAGGTCATCGAGCTTACGTATTATCAGTAGCAATCAGCACAGATAAGCAAACAATTGTCAGTGGTGGTTCAGATGGCACAGTGCGGTTGTGGTCTGGTAAAGGTCAGCCACTCGCCGAACTCAAAGGTCATCAAGGTTACGTATGGGAAGTAGCAATAAGCACAGATAAGCAAACAATTGTCAGTGGTGGTTCAGATGGCACAGTGCGGTTGTGGGATATTAGATTGGAGTCTTGGTTGAAAGCTGCTTGTGAGCGATTACAGGATCATCCTGTTTTCCAGAAGCCTGAAAGTACAGATGAGAAAGGAGCTAAGGCAACGTGTGAACCATATTTCCGTCAATCTCGTTAAATATACAATTTTTTATGAACTTTTTCTCACAAAATCAATCATTGTCTTGGCTGGATGAGAACTGCCATAAGCTACTTAAATATTGTTGGGTTGACACTTTGATGCCGGTGAATTGGTGATGAGGCAGAATCCATGAGCGATCGCGGGTTAAGAGATGAGAATCGCAGCATTAGAATTGAAAAGGATGCCATCAGCAGTGCGATTATTTCTGGAGATGGCAATAAAGTTGTTATCTACCAGTACCAACTTGAGCGTCAACTAAAAGAAGAGAAAGTTTCTACTACAGGAGAAATCGGTCCCAATCCTTACAAAGGGCTACTCGCATTTCTTGAAGTTGATGGCGATCGCTATTTTGGGCGAGAAAAACAAATCGAAAAACTGTGGAACCTGTTTCGCACTCTTCACGAAAATACATCTCAAACAGAAGCGCCATTACGTTTACTGCCAATTTTGGGACCATCTGGTTCTGGTAAATCTTCCCTAGCGCGTGCAGGTTTAATTCCTGAACTCGCGCGGCGTCCTCTACCGGGTAAAAGCCAAGCGCGAGTGGCGGTGCTTGTCCCTGGGACTCATCCTGTGGAAGCTTTAGCAACGGTGTTGGCAAGAGTGGCGACGAATGACCAAACTCCTGTGGCTAAAACCCGCGAGTTTGCAGAAGAATTAAAACAAACTAGCAGTAACACGAAAGATACTATTATTTATGATGGCTTACGGCGCATTGCCAATGTTTTACCAGAGATTGCCGTATCACCGTTAGTGGTGTTAGTAGACCAGTTTGAAGAAGTTTACCGAAGAAAGGCAGAGGGCAGAGGGCAGAGGGCAGAAGGAAAGAAGGTAAGCTTTGATACAAAAATAAGTCCTCTGTTCTCTGCCATAAGGTTTAAAGCCCCTGAATTTATTTATGGAGAAA
>Ga0209902_100438_pt1 | contig 46179 bp, 39 predicted proteins | sample FECB27metaG_FD_188304 | JGI IMG/M metagenome (GOLD analysis project Ga0209902, IMG submission 188304) | Cyanobacterial communities from the Joint Genome Institute, California, USA - FECB-27 (SPAdes) (version 2) | ecosystem: Environmental > Aquatic > Thermal springs > Hot (42-90C) > Microbial mats...
AGTCGGCGGAGGCCTGGGCCTCGCACGGCGACTGGATCGCGCGCGTGCGGCCGAGCTTCGGCCCGGGGGTGCGCGAGCGCTTCGCCGCGGCGGCGACCCTCGACCCCGCCGAGGTCGAGGGGGCCCGCGCGCTGCGCGAGGCGGTTCGCCGTCGCATGACGGACCTGCTTCCGCCGGGCACCATCCTGCTGCTGCCGTCGGCGCCGGGCATCGCGCCACGGCGGGACGCGGAGGCGGAAGTCTTCAACGACCTGCGGGCCGCGGCGTTGCAGTTGCTGTGTCCCGCCGGCCATGCCGGCCTGCCGCAGGTCTCGCTGCCGCTCGGCACCCTCGACGGCCTGCCGATCGGCCTCTCGGTGCTGGGTGCCGCCGGCAGTGACGAGCACCTGCTCGCCATCGCCGAGCAACTCGCGCCGACGGAAGCCGCAGGTGGGCGCGATGGCTGACAGGGCGCGCCGCATCGTCCGCAACGGCCTGGTGCTGGTCGGCCACCGCACGGCCGAGCGGCTCGACATCCTGGTCGAGGACGGCGTCATCCGGGCGATCGAGCCGCCCGGCACGTTCGCGGACGTGGCGGCGGAGATCGTCGACGCCTCCGACCGGGCGATCATCCCGGGCCTCGTCAATGCCCACGTCCACGGCCACGGCACGCTGGCGAAGGGCCTCGTCGAGGACCGCTGGCCGCTGGAGCTCTTCCTCAATGCGCTGCCGGGCCTCGGCGCGCGGCGGACGAGCGAGGACATGTACCTGAACGGCCTCGTCGGTGCCGTCGAGATGATCCGCAAGGGCTCGACCGCGTGCTTCGACCTGTTCTTCGAATATCCGAAGCCGAGCCGCGATGGATTGTTCGCGGTGGGCCAGGCCTATGTCGACGCCGGCGTGCGCGCCGTGCTGGCGCCGATGGTGGCCGACCGCACGTTCTACGAGGCTTATCCCGAGCTTCTCGACGCGATGTCGGAGAGCCAGCGCGACGAGGCGCTGGCGCTGAGGATGGCGCCGTTCGAGGAGAGCGCCACGGCGATCGCGCAGGCGTTCGACGCCTGGCCGTTCGACCGCGACCAGGTGCGGCCGGGGCTGGCGCCGACCATCCCGCTCCATTGCAGCGACGCCTTCCTGACCCGCTGCCGCGACCTCTCGCGCGCCTTCGACGCGCCGCTGCAGACGCACCTCGCCGAGACGAAGTCCCAGGCGATCACCGGGCTGCGCCGCTACGGGCGGACGCTGACCGCCCACCTCGACCGGCTCGGTCTGCTCGGTCCCCGCTTCTCGGCCGCGCACGCCATCTGGCTCGACGCCGACGACGTGCGGCGGCTGGCGGGGGCGGGCGCCTCGATGGTGCACGCGCCGACGAGCAACCTGCGCTTCGGCTCCGGCTTGGCGCGCGTGCGGGCGCTGATCGAGGCGGGCGTCAACGTCGGGCTCGCGACGGATGCCGCGAACAGCTCGGATTCGCTCAACATGTTCGAGGCGATGCGCAACGCCGCCGCGATCTCGCACGTCGTCACGACCGATTTCGAGCGCTGGCTCGGCAGCGACGAGGTGCTGGCGATGGCGACGGAAGGCAGCGCCCGCGCCATGGGCTTCGAGGGCCGCATCGGCCGCATCGCGGTCGGCTTCGCAGCCGACCTCGTCTTCCTCGACCTCGCCCACATCAACTACGTGCCGCTCGGCGATCTCGGCCGGCAGGTCGTCTTCACCGAGAACGGCGCCGCCGTCGACAGCGTGATGATCGCCGGCCGCATGGTGATGGAGCACGGCCGCATCACCACCCTCGACGAGGCGAAGCTCCGGCGCGACGCGAGCGCGGCGGCCGAGCGCCTGTTCTCGGCCAACGCCGAGATGCGGGCGCGCGCCCGCCGGCTCGAGCCGGCGGTGGCGGCCTTCTGCAAGAGCTTCGGGTGTCGGCCCTACCACGTCGACCGCCTCGCCTGCGACGCGGTGGAGACCGACCCGCCTCGTCCCGTCCCGTTCGACGTGCGTGCAAACCCATCCTGATCCTGGCGCCGCGGCGCCATACCGGAGGCATGCCTATGACTGCCATGCTCGATGCCCGAAAAGCCCCGTCTCGCGCGCTGCGCTGCGGAGCGCTCGCGCTCCTCGCCAGCGCCTGCCTGCCCGTCGGTGCGATCGCCGCCGAGGCCTACCTGCCGATCGTCGTGCCGGTGACCGGCTTCATGTCGATGGAGGGCGGCAGCCAGCGCAACGGCGCGCTGATGGCGGTGGAGAACGCCCCGGCGGGGCTCACCGTCGAGGCACCGGTCTACGACACCACCACCTCGCCCACGGGTGCCGCGACGGCCATCGACAAGGCGCTCAGCGAGAAGGACGCGCTCGCCGTCTCCATCTCGATCTTCGGCACCGAAACGCTGGCGATGGTGCCGGTCGGGCTCGAGTACGAGGTGCCGATGATCACCATCTCCGGCCTCGCCAAGCTCACCGAGAGCGACAACCCCTACGTCTTCCGCTTCCTGCCCAACGACCGAGAGATCAAGGTCGCGCACGCCCGCTACGTCGTCGAGGAGCTGAAGGCGACGAAGCCGGCGCTGGTCGGCGACACCACCGCCTACGGCCAGGGCGGCTTCGACCTTTTGGCCGAGAACTTCGAGAAGCTCGGCGCCAAGCCCGTCTTCGCCGAGACGGTGGCGCCGGACATCAAGGACCTCACCTCGACGCTGACGAAGATCAAGGACTCCGGCGCCGACGTCATCGTCGTCCACTCGATCGCGCCGCCGATGGCGCTGCTGGTCAAGCAGGCGCGCGCCGCCGGCATCGACCTGCCGATCATCACGAGTTCGTCGCTCGTCGAGCCGGTGGTCACCGCCCTCTATGATCCGGCCGAGCTGAAGGGTGTGTGCGCGGAGACGCCGTCGGCGCCGGAATCGCGCGAGACGCCGGAGATCAAGGCCTGGGCGGACGCCTACAAGGCGAAGTTCGGCATCGAGCCGGACGGCCTCGCCCTCGGCCAGTACGATGGCGTGATGATGGTGATGAACCTCATCGCCGGCGGCGCGACGAGCGCGGAAGCGGTGAAGAAGGGGCTCGAGGAGACCACCTACAAGGGGATCGCCATGACCTACAAGTCGAACGGCAAGGGCGACATGGCCCACGACGCCGACATCGTCTGCTGGGACGGCACCAGCCGCATTCCCAAGGTCGCGGCGCACTACGCGGGCGACGAGCTGTTCATCAAATAGGGCGCGAAGGCGCAGGCGAGGACGGGCGGACCCGATGTCCTTCGTGCATCTCCTCTTCAACGGAGTGGCGCTCGGTGCCGCCTATGCGCTGGTGGCGCTCGGCTTCGTGCTCGTCGTCAACGCCACCGGCGCCGTGAACTTCGCCCACGGCGACCTCGTCATGGCGGGCGGCTACGCGGCCGTCGTCCTCGGCCTCTGGCTGCCCGTCCCGCTCGTCGTGCTGCTGCCGATCGTCGCCGTCATCCTGTTCGCGCTCGGCGTGCTCGTCTGCTTTGTCGCCTACGTGCCGCTGATGCGGCGGCCGCCGTCGACGGTGTTCATCAGCACGCTGCTCTGCGGCATCATCCTGGAGAACGTCTACATCGTCGCCTTCGGCCCGCAGGCGCAGGCGGGGCCGCCGCTGCTGGTCGGCGGCACCGTCGGCGCCGGCGGGGCGACGGTCAGCGTGCAGTCGCTTTTGACCATCCTCGTCGCCGCCGCGCTGGTCGCCGTGCAGTACCTGATCTTCTTCCGCACACAGCTCGGCCGGCGCCTACGGGCCGTTGCCGAGGACCGCGAGATGGCGCAGGCGGTCGGCATACGCGCCTTCACGCTTATCGCCTGCACCTTCGGCATCGGCACGGCGCTCGCCGGCGTCGCCGGCGCCATCCTGGCGAACCAGTTCTTCGTCTCGCCCACCGGCGGCGTGTCGCTCAGCGTCTACGCCTACATCGCCGTCGTCATCGGCGGCTGGGGCAGCATCGCCGGCGCCGTGCTCGGCGCGATGATCATCGCGCTCTTCCAGGTCGTGGCGTCGCTCTACGTGCCCTACACGGTCGCCACCGGCGCCCTCTACCTGGCGCTGCTCGCCATCCTGTTCATCCGGCCGCAAGGGATCTTCGGTGAGCGCATCCAGCATCGGGTCTGAACGAGGCGACCGGCCGCGCCGCGCGCCCGCTTTGCTCGGCTGGCTCGGGCGCGGCGTCAACCTGCCGGTGCTGGCCGGGCTCGTGGCGCTCGCCGTCTATGCCGCGGGCGCCGGCCCCTATGACATGCGCGTGCTGTCGATCGTCGGCATCTACGCGATCCTCGTCATCGGCTTCCAGTTCATCTTCGGCTACGCCGGGGCGGTATCGCTGGCGCAGTCGTGCTTCTTCGGCCTCGGCGCCTACGTCACCGGGGTGCTCGGCATCCACACCGGCCTCGGCTCGCTCGTCACCTTCCCGCTGTCGATGCTCGGCGCCGGCCTGCTCGCGGCGATCGTCGCGGTGCCGGTGCTGAAGCTCGACGACCACTATTTCGCGCTGGCGACGCTCGCCGTGACGCTGCTCGTGGAACTCGTGGCGGTGCAGTGGACGTCGGTCACCGGCGGCACCAACGGCCTTCCGAGCGTCCCGCCGATCGACATCCTGGGCGCCCAGGTGACGGGCCGCTTCCCGATCATGCTGATCGTCTGGGGCCTCGTCGCGGTGGCGGCGCTGTTCGCCTTCCAGTTCGGCCGCGGCCTCTACGGCAAGAGTTTCCATCTGATGCGCACCAGCCGGCCGGTCGCCTCTGCCGTCGGTCTCGACGTGTCGCGCATGCGGTTTGCCGCCTTCGTGATGAGCGCGGTCTATGGCGGCGCCGCCGGCGCGCTGATGGCGCACGTCATCCGCGTCGTCTCGCCCGACCAGCTGAGCCTGCCCCTGATGATCACCTGCCTGACGATGACGGTGATCGGCGGGCGGATGAGCATCGCCGGCGCCATCCTGGCGGCCCTGCTGCTGACCTACCTGCGCGAGTGGTTTCGCGTGCTGGAGAACTTCACCCTGATCGCCTATGGCGGGGTGACGCTCGCCTTCCTGATCCTCGCGCCCTACGGCATCGTCGGCGCCCTGGAGCGCCTGCGGGCACGGGTGCTGCCGGAGCCGCCCGAGCCACCGCCGGAGCCGGCGCCGCTGCTGCACGCCGGCTCTCACGCCGCGCCAGAGGGGGCGCTGCTGGTCGTCGACCGCGTGTCGAAGGCGTTCGGCGGCGTCACCGCACTCGATGGCGTCACGCTGTTCCTCGAGCAGGGGCAGATCGTCGGGCTGATCGGCCCGAACGGCTCCGGCAAGACGACGCTGCTCAACATCGTCTCCGGGCTCTACACGGCCGATGCCGGTGCGATCCGCCTCGCCGGAGACGACATCGGCAACCGTCCGCCCCACCACATCGCGCGGCTCGGCATCGCCCGGACCTTCCAGCACATCCAGCTCGTCGAGGACATGAGCGCCCTCGACAACATCGCCATCGGCCGGGCGATGCGCGAGCGCAGCGGGCTGCTGCGGGCGCTGTTCGCGATCCGCGACGACGGCCTCGACGCGGCGCGGCGGTCGGCGATGGCGGCGGCGGTGCTCCTCGGGGTGGCGGAGCACGCCTCCACCCGCTGCGGCGACCTCGCCTACGGCACGCGCCGGCGCGTCGAGGTGGCGCGTGCCATCGCCTCCGAGCCACGGCTGCTTCTTCTCGACGAGCCGGCCGCCGGCCTGAATGAATCCGAGCAGCGCGACCTCGCGGGCCGCATCCGCGAGATCGCCGATGCCGGCGTCACCGTGCTGGTGGTCGAGCACAACATGCTGTTCCTCGCCGACCTCGCCGAGCGCCTCGTCTGCCTCGACCACGGCCAGGTCATCGCCGCCGGCTTGCCGGCCGACGTGCGGGCGAACCCGGCGGTGATCGAGGCCTATCTGGGCGTGCCGCAATGACGGCCGCCGCAGTCGAGCCCGCGCCCGCCGCCGACACCGGCACCGCCCTGCTGCAGGTCGAGGCGCTGACGGTCGACTATGGGCCCGTGCGGGCGCTGACCGAGGTCTCCCTCACCGTCCAGCCGGGCGAGGCGGTGGCACTGGTCGGGGCGAACGGTGCCGGCAAGTCGACCGTCTTCCGCGCCATCGTCGGCCAGCTCGCGGCGAAGGGCGGCCGCATCCTGCTGGGCGACCGGCCGCTGGCGTCCCTGCGCACGGAGGCCCGCATCCGTCTCGGCCTCGGCTATTCGCCGGAGGGGCGGCGGGTGTTCCCGGGCCTGTCGGTGCGGGAAAATCTCGAGGTCGCCGTCCTCGGTGGCGCGGCCGACCGGCAGCGCCTGGTCGAGAAGGCGTTCGCGCTGTTTCCCGTCCTGCGCGACCGCCAGGCGAGCCCCGGCTGGCAGCTGTCCGGCGGCCAGCAGCAGATGCTGGCGATCGCGCGTGCCCTGATGGGCGAGCCGAAGCTGCTGCTGCTCGACGAGCCGTCGCTCGGACTGTCGCCGAAGCTCGCCGACGAGGTGCTGCGGCAGGTCCGCCGCATCACCGAGGACGGCACCGCGGTGCTGCTCGCCGAGCAGAACGTCAGCCGCGCCCTGCAATGCTGCGACCGCGCCTACGTGCTCGAGGTCGGCCGCATCGTCCTGTCCGGCCCCTCCGCGTCCCTCCGGGAGAGCGCGGCGGTGCGCAAGGCCTATCTCGGCGGCTGAGCCGCCGCCCCACGGGAGGAACCTCGATGGACGAAACCGAAATCATGCGCCGGGTGGTGTCGCTCTCCCGCAAGGGTATGTCGGAGGGAAAGGGCGGCCCGTTCGGCTGCGTCATCGTCCGCGACGGCGAGATCGTCGGCGAGGCGCACAACGAGGTGCTTGCCACGAAGGACCCGACCGCCCACGCCGAGACGCTGGCGATCCGCCGCGCCAGCGCCGCGCTGCAGTCCTTCGACCTGTCGGACTGCGACATCTACACGATCGGCGCGCCGTGCTGCATGTGCGCCTCGGCGATCCTGTGGGCACGGCTGCGCCGCTCCTATTACGTGCTGCCGATGGAGGATTCGGCGGCGATCGGCCTCGGCGACGACCACCTCTACGCCGAGCTCGCCCGGCCGCTCGATGCCCGCGAGATCGTGCCGATGGTCCAGCTGCCGGAGCTGACCGACGAGGCGCGCGCGGTCTACCAGGACTGGTTCAACCGCAGCGACCGCGTCTCGTTCTGACACGGGTGCTGAACGAGGGCGAAGGGGAGGCGAGCATGGACCGGCGGTTTCTCAGCGACCCACCCGGCGCCGGCGCGGCACCGAGCTACAGCCAGGCGGTGGCGATCGGGGACCTCGTCTTCGTCTCCGGCCAGATCGCGCCCGATCATCCCGACTGGCCGCCGGAGGGCGGCACGGTCGAGGCGGAGACCGAGGCCTGCCTCGACCTCTGCGCCCGGCGCCTCGCCGCCCTCGGCACCTCGATCGCCGACGTCGTCAAGGTCACCGTCTTCATGACCGACCTCGCCGCCGCCGACGAGATGGAGCGCGCCTATCGCCGCCATTTCCACGGCGCGGATAAGCCGGTCCGCACCTGCGTGGAGGTGAGCCGGCTGTTCTCCGGCGCACGAGTAGAGATCGACTGCATGGCGGTCGCAGCGACGCCGAGACCCTGACGAGGTGCCGTGGACGGCGGTTCACCCCTTTCGCGACGACTGCACGGGCAGGATGCGCGACCGCAGTCAGGCGCGACCTGAGGCAGGGGCGGGGGCGGGAGTGGGGGCAGCCGCTGCCCGGCGAGGGCGAGCCGTCGGCCGATATCCGGCGCTCCGACCGGAGGGATGGTTGGTTGATGCGGACTATTGTTCGCTCCGCTTCAGAAGATAGTCGAGGCCGCCGACCCGATACCAGCGGTAGCCGTATGGTTCCAGCGTCACGCGGTGCCGGCCATCCTTGCCGACTTCGCTGTGATCTTCCGACAAAAGGTTGATCAACGTGTCGGGTTCGCCGTCTTCGACGCCGCTGCGGAACCGGATGTCCTTCCCCTCGGCATCCAGATTGTGCAGAAACAGACAGACGTTGTTTCGCCAGCGGTAGCGCAAGCCGAGCACGCTCGGCGCGCGGATGTCGACGATCTCGCACGAGCCCCAGCCGATCTCCGGCACCTCCTGCCGCATTCGGATGATCCGCTCCGTCCAGTTGAGGAAGGAGCCCGGATCGCGATGCTGGCTGGCGACGTTGACCTCCGCGAGACCGTAGGGGCCGTGTGCGATCACCGGAAGGAAGGGCGTGTCGCTCTTGGTGAAACCTCCATGCGGCTCCGTCGACCACTGCATGGGCGTGCGGGCGCAGCGGCGCTCCGGCAATGACAGGTCGTCCCCCATGGCGATCTCGTCGCCATAGCGCAGCACGGGCGTGCCGGGCAGGGTGAACATCAGGCTGTATGCGAGCTCGAGACGGCGACGATCGCCCTTGAGCATCGGCGCTAGTCGACGCCGGATGCCGCGATCGTAGAGCTGCATGGATTTGTCCGGGCCAAAGGCGTCGAAGACCGTCTTGCGCTGCTCCTCCGACAGGCGGCCGAGGTCCAGCTCGTCGTGATTGCGCAGGAAGATGCCCCACTGTGCCGTGTGGTAGGATGGCATCGTCGCCTTGATCGCCTTGGCGAGGGGGCGCGCGTCGGCAGCGGCGAGGCCGTAGAACAGCGTCTGGTTGACCTGGAAATTGAACATCATGTGCATGCGGTCGCCATCGGCGCCGAAGTAGTGCGTGTCGTCTTCGGGAAGAATGTTGGCCTCGGCGAGGATGACGCAGTCGCCCTGCCGCCACTGCAGAAACTCCCGGAACGCCCGCAGCATCTCGAACGACTCGGGCGGCTTGCCCTTGATGTCCGGCCCCTTCTTCGAGATGACGAACGGCGCGGCGTCCATCCGGAAGCCGGAGACCCCGAGCTGCATCCAGAACCCCATGATCTTCAGGATCTCCGCCTGCACGCGCGGATTTTGCGTATTCAGGTCAGGTTGAAATTCGTAGAACCGGTGAAAATAGTATTGCTTCGCGGCATCGTCATACGTCCAGGTCGTCTTCTGCACGCCGGGGAAGACCATGCCTTCGTTGGCGTTCGCAGGCTTCTTCTTGGACCAGACGTACCAATCCCGGTAGGGCGAGGAGGGGTCGGAGCGCGCGGACTTGAACCAGGGGTGTTCGTTTGACGTGTGGTTGACCACGAGATCGATCAGCACCCGCATGCCGCGCTGCTTGGCGCCGTGCGAGAACTCGACGAAATCGCCGAGCGTGCCGTAGCGCGGGTCGACGCTGTAGTAGTCGGAGACGTCGTAGCCGTCGTCGCGTCCCGGTGACGTCTGGAACGGCATCAGCCAGATCGCGGTCACGCCGAGGCCGTGCAGATAGTCGAGACGACGCATCAGCCCGCGAAAGTCGCCGACGCCATCGCCGTTCGAGTCCATGTAGCTCTCGACGGACAGGCAATAGATGACGGCGTTCTTGTACCAAAGGTCCGTGATCATCCGTCGCCTCCGCAAACGCCAAACAGCCTCAACCCGTCGAAACGCGGATTGTTCCTGCGGGATTCCGGGTGCGAGGAAGAGGCGGTGCGGGCGACAGGCATCGCCGCGCGCGCCCTCCGGTACGGCATGGCGCGGTCCTCCTCGATGACCGCTCCGTCCAGTCGCGCTCCCCTCTTCGGCATGGGCGCCGGTGGTCGCAGGAACCTTGCGAACCGCTGTCTTGCCGGCCCCGGCTCCAGAGGCCGTTGGGGCGAGCGCGCCCGCCCGGGCATTTCTGCCCAGCCAGCGGGCGCTGCCTGTTCCACCCGGCGGCAGGGGCCACGCCGCGGCGATTGTGGACGAGCGACCCCGCGTTGACAGGTTCGCCGAACTCCACCTACTCTTTCTGCAATGCAGCATCCGCTGCAGCTACAGCATCCGAAACGAGCCCGGACGATTGATCGTGGTAGTCGCCGCTTGAGCACGCCGGCGGGCCGTCGGCGGTCTGCTTCTTGCAACGACCGGCTTCGACTGCGGGCTCCGGCCGCGAACGGCTAGCGTCCAGCGTCTGGCGTCAGAAGGGGTGGTTTCGGCATGGCATGGCGGAGTTTGAGGCTCGGCAATCTCAGCCAGGAGCACATCGTGCTCGCCATCGCAGTGCTGATCTTCGCCGTCGCCTCGGTCGGCCTGCCCGGCTTCTTCACGCCCGACAACATCGTCGCGATCATCCGCTCGGTCTCGGTGCTGGGCATCCTCGCGCTCGGCATGGCGATCGTCATCATCGGCCGTGGCATCGACCTGTCGGCGGTGGCGATCATGGCGATGTCGGTCGCCTGGTATCTGCAGCTTCTGAACGACGGGATGAACGACGGGCAGGCCCTGGTGCTGGTGCTCGCCGGCGTGCTGGCGATCGGCCTTCTGAACGGCATCCTCGTCGCCTATGCCGACGTGCCGGCGATCTTCGTGACGCTGGCGAGCGGCTCCTTCGTCTTCGGCTATGTGCGCTCGCAGCTGATCTCGCAGGACGCGGTGCCGGTGCCGCCCGGGCACTGGGTGGAACTGTTCGGCGGTGTCCGCTACCTCGACATTCCCGTCGAAGTCTTCATCTTCGCCGCGCTGGCGATCGTCATCTTCCTGTTCCTGCGCTACACGAAGTGGGGACGCTACGTCTACTTCGCCGGCGACAATCCCGTGGCGGCACGCAATGTCGGCATGCCGGTCCGGCCGATGCTGGTGCTGCGCTACGCCATCTCGGCGCTGATCGCGTTCATGGCCGGGCTGCTGACGGCCGCGAGCCTGCATTCGATCAACACCCGCGTGGTCAATTCCACGCTGCTCTACGACATCATCCTCGTCGCGGTGATCGGCGGCATCGGGCTGTCGGGCGGCAAGGGCGGCGTCCGCAACGTGCTGTTCGGCGCGGCGCTGATCGGCATCATGCTGAACGCCATGACCATCATCGACATCCCGCTGATTTACCAGAACCTGATCAAGTCGACGATCCTGCTGGCCGCCATCATCATCGACGGGCTGCTCAACCCGCGCGACGAACAGACGGCGCAGCAGGGAGACATCTAGTGGTGCGACTCGGACGGATGGTACCCATCCGTCTGAGAAAATCGCACCATCAGGAAACCAGCTGGTGGGCTGACTTGTCCAAACAGATGGGAACCATCTGTTTGGGTCAGACCACTAGGTCGAATTCGACGCCGTTCGGTGCCCAGAAGAAGGAGAGGAACGATATGAAGCAATTCCTGAAGATCGCGCTGGCCGCGGGTGCGTCGCTCGGTGTCTCGCTCATGGCGACCGCACCGCAGGCCGCCGAGGATCCGGCCCCCGCCACCTACGCCGCCGCCCTCAAGGACAAGCGCATCCTGATGGTGCCGATGGCGATGGGCTTCGACCTCGCCCAGGGCTGGGCCGCCATCCTGCAGCGCGAGGCCAACGCCTTCGGCGGCGTTTTCGAGACGCGCGACCCGAACTGGAGCGTCGAGGCCGGCGCGCAGGCCATCACCGAGGCAATCGCCTCGGAGACGAAGCCCGACGTGCTGATCGTCATGTCGCCCGACCTCAACTCCTATTCCAAGCTGATGAAGCGGGCGCAGGCGGAAGGGATCTACGTGATCCTGATCGACAACCCCGCCAACTTCGCCGCCGACGCCTATGTCGGCAGCGACTGGACGCAGCTCGGGCGGCTCGAGGCCGAGGCGGTGGTCAAGGGATGTGGACCGAGCTCCTCGAAGAAGATCGGCCTCGTCCAGGGCGATCAGGTCAACGCCACCAGCCTCTACCAGTATGCCGGCATCATGGAGGTGCTGGCGAAGCACCCCGACTTCGAGGTCGTCGCCAAGCCGGACTCCAACTGGGACGCCACCACCTCGCGCAACGTGACGACGACCATGCTGCAGCAGCATCCCGACATCTGCGGCATCATCGACTTCTGGGACGGTGACGCGATCGGCGCCGCCGCCGCGATCCGCGATGCCGGCAAGCAGGACCAGGTCTTCCTCGTCACCACCGGCGGCGGCGAGAAGGCGGCCGATTGCGACCGGATCGCCGACGGGACCTACGGCGCTGTGGTGATGACCGAGCTTGCGCAGGAGACGCACAACATGGTCGCGATCATCAAGTACCTGCTGCAGAGCGGCCAGCCCCCGGGAACGGCCTCGCCCTACATCTACACGCTGCTGAAGGCGACGACGAAGGACAACCTTCGTGCCGATAGCTGCTGGGACCTGAAGGCGCTGCAGGCCGAGGTCGCCGAGAAGTAAGCCGACGAGAACAACAGCGTTCCGGCCGGGGCGACTGCCCCGGCCGTCCTACCCCCCGCGGCAGGGCACCACTCCGGCCGCCCTTCGCCTCGCGTCCTTCCGTCGGCCGACCCGCGCGCGGGCCCGTGTCCGATGGCGCAGCCGACGGAACTCCCATCGATGGCCTTCCGCGAACGCCTGCAAGCCTGGCGCTACAACCTCATTCCCGACCACCTGGTCGGCGAGGTCCTCACCAAGCGCTGGACGGACAACGCCATTCCGTTCCTGGTCCTGGTGATCACGGTGGCGTCCTTCGGCTCGGCGATCCCCGGCTTCTTCAGGCCCAACTCGCTGCTGGAATCGACCCGGCAGCTGGGCGAATTCTCGATCGTGGTCACCGGCCTGACGGTCGTGATGCTTGGTGGCGGCATCGATCTCGCCGTCGGCTCGATCTTCGCGCTGTCCTGCTTCGCCGCGGTGTCGGTCTTCTTCATCTTCGAGCAGCCGGTGTGGGTGGCGCTCCTTGCCGCGCTCGGCACCGGCGCCGCCTATGGGGCGATCAACGGCTATCTCGTCGGCTTCCTGCGGCTGCGCGCCTTCCTGACGACGCTGGTCACCTTCATCATCGGCCGTGCGGTCTTCGACATCCTGGTGGTGAACTACGGCTCCGACATCCAGACCTCGATGGCGTCCTCCGACGTCTGGGACTTCATCGGCGACGGCAGTGTCTACGGCTTCTCGGTGCCGGTCATCGTGGCGGTGGTCCTGGCGATCATCACCCACATCGCGTTGACGCGGTCGCGCCCGGGCTGGCACGTGCTCGCCGTCGGCGGCTCGCGCCGGTCGGCCCACAATGCCGGCATCCAGGTGCGCCGCACCGTCTTCTTCACCTACGTGTTCTCCGGCGTCTGCTCGTCCCTCGCCGGCTTCCTGATCGCCTGCAGGCTGAGCGGAGCCGGGCCGGGCACCGGCCACAATCTCGAAATCCTCGCACTGACGGCCGCCGTCGTCGGCGGCAACAGCCTCGGCGGCGGCCGCGGCTCCGTCGTCAAGGGGATGATGGGGGCGATCATCGTCCTCGTCATGACCAACGGGCTGATCCGTCTCGGCTACGGCACCGGCACCAACCAGATGGTGCTCGGGCTGATGCTCGCCATCGCCGTCACCATCGACATCCGCTGGCTGAAGAACCGGCACAAGGTCCTCAACGAGGTCTATGTCGCGCCGGTCTACCTGCGGATGGGCGAGGCGCAGTCGGCGGTTCCCGGCTCCGGGACGCCCTACGAGCTCGACAACCGCCTGGCCGAGACCGAGCCCATCGGCCTCGGCGAGCTCGAAGGGCCGGAGGACGTCATCCTCGATCGCGAGGACAACCTCTACTGCGGCACGCGCCACGGCGAGATCATCCGCTTCTTCGCTCCGCACTACCGGCAGTCGGAGGTGTTCGCCCACATCGGCGGCTTTCCGCTCGGGCTCGCCTTCGACCGGGCTGGCAACCTGATCAGCTGCGTCGGCGCCATGGGCCTCTATTCCATCTCGCCGGATCGCGAGGTGAAGAAGCTGTCGGCCGAGACCGCACGCTCCTGGGGCTCGGTGGTCGACGACGCGCGGCTGCGCGACCCCAACGACTGCGACATCGCTCCCGACGGGCGCATCTACTTCACCGATTCCACCAAGCGCTACGACGCCCACGACTGGGCGCTCGATTCGATCGAGAACCGCGCCACCGGCCGCCTTCTCGTCTACGACCCGCGGGACGGCTCGACGAAGACGCTGCTCGACGGCTACCGCTACCTGAACGGGGTCTGCATCGCCCACGACGGCAAGTCGCTGTTCGTCGCCGAAAGCTGGGCGTGCCGCGTCCACCGTTTCTGGCTCGAGGGGCCGAAGGCGGGCAGTGCCGAATGCGTCATCAGGGACATGCCGGGCTACCCCGACAACATCAACCGCGCCTCGGACGGGACCTACTGGATGGCCTGGCTCGGCATGCGGACTCCGAGCTTCGACCTGTCGCTCAGGCACCCCGCCATGCGCAAGCGGATGACGCGCCGGCTGCCGCAGGACGAATGGCTGTTCCCCAACATCAACACCGGCGGCGTGGTGAAGTTCGAGGACACCGGCCGCATCGTCGAAGCGCTGGGCGACCTCTCCGGCGGCTCGCATCCGATGGTGACGTCGATGCGCGAGCACAAGGGCTACCTCTACATCGGCGGCATTCTCAACAACCGGATCGGCCGCTATCGCATTCCCGGCGCCGACGAGCGTTGGGTGGGGCCGACGTCCTACTGGGGGCCGGCGGCGTGATCCTCGATCCGATCCTCGACATCTTCCGCGGCAAGGCGCTCACCATCCCGCCGCTCGACGGCGCCTTCCGCCCCAACACGCGGCTCGACGATGCCGAGCGCTTCACAGCGCTTGCGGAGGCCGACAATCTCGTCGTGCACGGCGGTGATATGCTGGCGAGCAGCGGCAACACCGTCGTTGCCCTGACGCCCGGTGGCGAGCCGCGACCGGTGAAGGGTTACGCCGCGCCCGTGACGGCGCTCGCCGTGTCGCCCGAGGGCGAGATCGTCGCCGGGCTGGAGAGCGGGCGGCTCTTCCTCGGCGAGGCGGAGGTGAGCCTGCCGGACGGCGTCCGCTGCATCACCGCGCTCGCCTACGGCCCGGACGGCGCGCTCTGGCTCGCCAATGGCTCGGCCGTGCACGCCCCGTCCGACTGGGCGGCGGATCTCATGCGCAAGGGCTCGTCCGGCAGCGTGTGGAGGCGCGAGCCGGGAGGCGGCGCCTTCCGGCGGGTCGCCGGCGGGCTCGCCTTCCCGTACGGCCTGCTGCCCATGGAAGGCGGCGTCGCGGTGAGCGAGAGCTGGCGCCACAGGCTGGCGCGCCTCGATGCGGGCGGCAACCTCGCCACCGTCGTCGGCCAGCTGCCCGGCTACCCGGCGCGGCTTTCGAAGGCTCCCGACGGCGGCGCGTGGCTGGCGATCTTCGCGCCCCGCAACAGGCTGATCGAGTTCGTCCTCCAGGAGGCCGACTACCGGCAGGACATGATCGACACCATCCCGAGCCGCTACTGGATCGCCCCCGCTTTGTCTTCCGGCCGCAGCTTCCTGGAGCCGCTGCAGTGCGGGGCCATCAACACGATGGGCGTGCACAAGCCCTGGTCGCCCACCCGCTCCTACGGCATGGCGGTGCGGCTCGATGCCGGGCTGCGGCCGCTTTACAGCCTGCACAGCCGCGCCAACGGCACGCGCCACGGCACCTGCAGCGTCGTCGAGCACCAAGGCGAGGTGTTCGTCGCCTCGAAGGGCGGCGATGGCGTCATCATCCTCGATGCGGGGGAGAACCGACCGTGACGGCGGACCGGCAACAGGACGTCATCGTCAGGCTGGAAGGCGTGACGAAGGCCTATCGCGGCGTCCCGGCGGTGCGGAACGTCGACTTCACCTTGCGCCGTGGCGAGATCCACGCGCTGCTCGGGGAAAACGGCGCCGGCAAGTCGACGCTCACCAAGATCATCGCCGGCGTCGTCGAGATGACGTCGGGCCGCATGTTCCACCGCGGCGAGAAGATCGCCTACGGGAGCCCCTACGAGGCGCTCCAGGCGGGGATCGCCATGGTGTTCCAGGAGACGAGCCTGGTGCCGTCGATGACGGTGGCACAGAACCTCTATCTCGGTTCGGAGAGCTTCCTGAACCGCCTGCGCGGCATCTACATTTCCGCCCAGCAGTTCCTGCAGTCGCTGAACTTCCCCGTCGACCCGGCGGCGATGGTCGAGACGCTCGGGGCGGCGAAGCGGCAGATGGTCGAGATCGCCCGCGCCGTCCACCACAATGCCGAGGTCATCATCTTCGACGAGCCGACGGCGGCCCTGACGCCGGAGGAGAAGCGCCATTTCTTCGCGCTCGTTCGCCGCCTGAAGGCGCGCGGCGTCTCCATCGTCTTCATCAGCCACGCGCTGGAGGAGGCGCTGATGCTCGCCGACAGCATCACGGTGCTGCGCGACGGCGAGCTCGTCGCCACCGGCCCGACCAGTGACTTCGACCGCGACAAGATCATCGCCGCCATGGTCGGCCGCACGCTGACCGCCGCGCTCTACCGCCAGCGCGACGAGACGAAGCTGCGCAAGCCCGGCGCCAAGGTGCTGTCCGTCCAGGACATCTCGATGAGCAACGTCGTCCGCAACAATTCCTTCTCGGTCTTCGAGGGTCAGATCACTGGCGTCTTCGGGCTGATCGGCTCGGGACGGACCGAGACCTTCAAGGTCGTCTCAGGCATCTACAAGCGCGACTTCCTGCGCGGCGGCACGATCGAGCTCGACGACACGCCGGTGCGCTATTCGGTGCCGCGCGAGGCGGTGAAGGACGGCATCGTCTACGTCACCGAGGATCGCAAGAGCGAAGGCTTCTTCGAGACCATGTCGATCGCCGAGAACCTGTTCTCCGGCCTCCTGGCGGCGGGTCGCGAGAAACACCGGGTGATCAGCCTGAAGGAGATGCACGCTCTTTCGGCCGAGTGGACGAAGACCCTGTCGGTCCGCGCCATCAACGACAATGCCCGCGTGGTCGAGCTTTCCGGCGGCAACCAGCAGAAGGTGGTGATCGGCAAGGGGCTTGTGCAGAAGCCGCGCATCGTCATCTTCGACGAGCCGACGCGCGGCGTCGACGTCGGCGCCATCGCGGAGATCCACCAGCTCATCGACCGGCTCGCCGACGCGGGTCTCGCCGTCGTCGTCATCTCGTCCTATCTGCCGGAAATCATGAACCTGTCGGACCGCATCCTCGTCTGCCGCCAGGGGCGGATCGTCGAGGAATTCTCGCCGGCCGAATCGACGGAAGAAAAGATCATGTACGCCGCCGTCCATTGAGGGCGGCGGGCGGAAGCCGCGGAGGGATGCAGCGTCCGCGGCTCACGGGCTCTCGGCGGGGGAGGGGGCGGTCAGGGCGCGGGCCGCCGCATCCACGAGTTCGGTGGCCGGCCGTCGCGCATCGAGTGTGATCGCCGCTTCGTCCGGCGACGGCGGCTCCAGGCTGGCGAACTGGCTGTCGACCAGGCTTGCGGGCATGAAGTGGCCCAGGCGCCGGGCCACGCGCTCGCTGGCCGTCTGCGGATCGAGGCCGAGATAGACGAGGACGATGTCGGGGCAGTGGCGACGCAGGCGGTCGCGGTAGCGGCGCTTCAGCGCCGAGCAGGCGGCCACCACGCCGTGCCCCGCCGCCGCCGCGACGGCGATGTCGCGGCCGATGGCGTCGAGCCACCCCTCGCGATCGGCGTCTGTGAGCGCAATGCCGGCGCGCATCCGGGCGATGTTCTCGGGCGGGTGCTTGTCGTCTCCCTCGATGTAGGGGCAGGCCAGGGCCGCAGCCAGCCGGGTGCCGATGGACGACTTGCCGGAGCCGGTCACGCCCATCACGACGACGGCGGGGCGCGGCGCGACGGCTCGCTCGGGGGGGATGAGGTCCGGCACGGGGACGCTAGCGGCTTGCCGGAGCACGGCCGTAGAGCAGCAGCATCGCCACGATCACGACGCCGTAGGTGATCTGCCGTCCCGCCTCGGGCATCTGCATCACCGACAGGATCGACTGCAACAACGTGATCAGGATGACGCCGGCGACGGTGCCGAGATAGGAGCCCTTGCCGCCGAGGATCGAGGCGCCGCCGAGCACCACGGCGGCGATCGCCGGCAGCAGGTAGGCGTCGCCCATCGACTGCGCCGCCTTCGAGGCGTAGCCGGCGAGCAGCACGCCGCCGAAGGCCGAGAGCCCGCCGGCGACCGCGAACGCGATCAGCACGATGCGGCGGGTGTCGACGCCGGACAGGTAGGCGGCGCGCTCGCGGTTGCCGATCGCGTAGACGGCGCGGCCGAAGGTGGTGCGCGTCAGCACGAACACGGTGGCGGCGCCGATCAGCGCCCACGCGACGACCGCGTTCGGCACGCCGGGCAGGAGGTTGCCCGTGGCCAGCCACCGCATCGCCTCGGAGGCCGAATCCTGCGGGGAGAAGCCGCCCGTGTAGACCACCATCAGCCCCTGCGCCACGGCGTTGGTGGCGAGCGTGACGATCATCGAGGGGATGCGCAGGTAGGCGACGCCGAAGCCGTTGACGAGGCCGACGGCGACGCCGCAGAGCACGCCGAAGGGAATGGCGAGGATCTGCCCGACCGGACCGTGTGCCGCCGCGGCGCAGGCCATCATGGCGCCGACCGCCACCACCCACGGCACCGACAGGTCGATCTGGCCGAGCAGGATGACGAGCATCATGCCGGTGGCGATGACGCCGAGGAAGGAGGCCACCTTCAGCTGCTGCAACAGGTAGTCCGGCGACAGGAAGCTCGTCGAGTAGAGGCTGCCAATGGCGAGCAAGAGCACGATGCAGGCGAACGCGGTTGCGACGGCCGGGTCGACGCGGCGCAGAAATTTCGGCATGCGGCGGACCGGCCCCCCGGTTGTGGCGTCGCTCATCCGAACCACTCCAGCCGGTTGCGGACGCGGATCAGCGCGAAGGCGCCGATGCTGACGGCGGCGAGCAGCACGACGCCCTGGAACAGCGGCTGCCACAGGGGGTCGAAGTCGAAGACGAACAACAGGTCGCCGATGGTGCGGAAGGCGAAGGCGCCGAAGATCGCGCCGATGACGCTGCCGCGCCCGCCGAACAGCGAGACCCCGCCGAGCACCACCGCGGCGATCGAGAACAGCGTGTAGGCGTTGCCGCTCGCGTACGCCGCCTCGCCGGTATAGGTGAAGAAGGTGAGGAACAGCCCGCCGATCGAGGCGAGCAGCCCGGACAGCGTGTAGGCGGCGAACTTCGCCCGCTTGATCGGCAGGCCGGACATGTAGGCAGCCGTTTCCGAGGAGCCGACCGCATAGGCGGTGCGGCCGGTGACCGAGCGGCTGAACGGCACCCAGACGACCAGCACCACCACGACCAGCGTGACGAGGCTCGCCGGCACGACGCCGAACAGCCGGCCGGTGAGCGCATCCGCCACCGCCTCGTTGACCGAGCCGCCGGGATGCGGGCGCAGGAGCAGCGCGATGCCGAAATAGACCGCGCCGGTGGCGATGGTGGCGACGATCGGCTGCAGCCGTCCGAAGATGACGATGGCGCCGTTGATGGCGCCGCAGACGACGCCGGCGAAAAGCACCGCGGCGATGCCGAAGGCGGTCTCGAGCGGCGTGCCGACCACCAGCCAGGAGGCGAGGCAGTTGGTCAGGATGAAGATCATGCCGACCGAAAGGTCGATGCCGGCGGTGAGCACGACCAGCGTCTGCGCCATCGCGATGAAGGCGAGCAGCACGCCCTTGTTCGACGCCGTCTGCACGACGTTCGCCGTCAGCCCGGCCTGATGGTTGGAGGTGTAGAGGATGAACATCGCGACGAAGATGCCGAAGGCGAGCAGGGTGCCGCGGTGCTCGGCGAGGCGGTAGCGCCAGTCGCTCATCGGGCGGCTCCTGTCGACAGCGGCGGTGGCGCGGCCGGCGGTCCGCCGCCGTCGAGATCGAGGGCGCTGGCGATCAGCGCGCGCTCGGTGATCGCCGCACCGACGAGCTCGCAGGCGACCGCTCCCTCGCGCAGCACCAGCACCCGGTCGCAGCAGCCGATCAGCTCGTCGTAGTCGGTCGAGTAGAACAGGATCGCCGCACCGGCGTCGGCGAGACGACGCAGGAGCTGGTAGATCTCCTGCTTGGTGCCGACGTCGATGCCGCGCGTCGGGTCGTTCAGGAGGATGATGCGCGGCTGCCGCATCAGCCACTTGGCGATCACCACCTTCTGCTGGTTGCCGCCCGACAGCGCGCCGACCGGGCCGTCGACGCCGGCGGCGCGGATGGCGAGCAGACGCACCATCTCGTCGATGTGGCGGTCCTCGGCGGCACGGTCGACGACGCCGAAGCGCGAGACGAGGTCGAGGGCGGCGAACGACAGGTTCTCGCGCACCGTCATCGGCAGCATCAGGCCCTCGGTCTTGCGGTCCTCCGGGATCAGCGCCATGCCGATGCCGGCGGTGCGGGCCTGCGCCGGACTTGCGATGGCGACCGTCGCGCCGTCGACGCGCACCTCGCCGGTGAGGCCGCGCAGCACGCCGAACAAGGCGAGCAGCAGTTCGCGCTGGCCCTGTCCGTCGAGCCCGCCGAGGCCGACCACCTCGCCCGGCCTGATGCTGAGGGAGATGTCGGTGAGGCGGTCGCCCCAGCCGAGGCGCCGGCACTCGAGCACCGGCGCGCGGGCGGCGTCGACGGGTGCGGGCTTCTCGGGGAAGACGTGGCTGTACTCGCGGCCGATCATCAGCTCGACCACCTCGTTGTCGGTCTTCGAGCCGGCGGCGTAGGTGGCGACGTTGCGGCCATTGCGGAACACCGTGCAGTCGTCGGCGAGTTCGGTGATCTCGTGCATCCGGTGGGAGATGTAGAGGAGCGCTAGCCCCTCTTCGCGCAGCCGCTTCAGGACCGCGAACACCTTGGCGACGTCGGCCGCGGTGAGCGCGGAGGTGGCCTCGTCGAGGATCAGGATCTTCGGCGAGCGGGCGAGTGCCTTGGCGATCTCGACCATCTGCCGGCGCGACAGGGCCAGGTCCTTCACCAGCGCGCGCGGATGGATGTCCTCGGCGCCGGCGCGGGCGAGCGCCTCCTCGGCGAGGCGGCGCTGGGCGCGCCGGTCGATCAGCCCGAGGCGGGTCGGCGGGTCGCTGATGGCGACGTTGTCGGCGACGGAAAGGTCGGGGACGAGCGACAGTTCCTGGAAGACGCAGACGATGCCGGCTCTGTTCGCCTCCGCCGGCGAGGCGAAGGTGACCTCGCGGCCGGCCATCGTCATCCGCCCCTCGTCGGGGGCGACGACGCCGGCCATCACCTTGATCAGCGTCGATTTGCCGGCGCCGTTCTCGCCGAGCACGGCGTGGATGCGGCCGGGCAAGACCGTGAGGTCGGCCTTCTCCAGTGCCCGCACGCCGCCATAGCGCTTGGAGATCGCCTCCATGCGCAGGAGCGGCGCCGCAGCCTCGCCGGTCGCAGTCATCGCCAACTCCAGGACAGCCGTCGCCGGGGAGGCGCCACGGGCCGAAGCCCGCGGCGCCGATGCGCGCTGCGAACCGCTACTGGTTCTGCTCGGACTGGCCCATGATCTCCTGCGCGGTGAAATTGATGCCGCAGGTCGGGAAGGAGTTGCCGACGAAGAAGTTGTCGGACTGGTCAGGGTAGAAGTCCTCCCCTTCCTTGAAGTTCGGATCTTCCACGATGGCGAGCGGCAGCTTCACCGACTGCGGCACCACCTGGCCCTCGAGCGCCGCGATCGCCGTCTTGATGGCGACGGCGACCTGCGCCGGGCCGGTGCCGGCGGACGAGCACTTCAGGCCGTCGGCGGAGAACTGCGAGCAGAACTTGCGGAAGCCGTTCTCCGTCTCGCCGCCGAACGGCACCATCGCGTGCTTGGCGTCGAGCATCGCCTGCACCACGCCGGTGTCGCCGCCCTGGGCGGTGATGCCGTCGAAGGCCTTGTGCACGGCGATGGCGTCGGCGGTGGCCTTCTGCGCCGTCGGGTCGTCCCACTTGCCGACCACCTCGACGATCTCGAACGGCTTGCCGGTGGCGTCGAGGGTCTCGTGGATGCCGTCGTGGCGGTCGGTGTCGACGGACGTTCCGGCGACGCCGCGCACCTCGAGGATCTTCCCGCCGTCCGGCAGGTGCTTGGCGAGCCAGTCGCCCCAGAGGACACCGAGGCCCTTCTGGTCGACGTTGACGTTGATCGCGTCTTCGGTGTCGAGGATGTTGTCGAAGGCGACGAGGATGACGCCGGCCTGCTTGGCGCGCTTGATCACCGGCGCGAAGGCGGTCGGGTTCTGGGCGTTGACGACGATCGCGTCGTAGCCGGAATCGATGAAGTTGTTGATCGCCGAGATCTGCGCCGGCACGTCCTCACCGGTCGATACGACTTTGAATTCCTTCAGCTTCGCCGCCACCTCGGGCTGCGCCGCGTAGGCCTTCGCCGTCTGGATCATCTGGATGCGCCAGGTGTTGGCGATGTAGCCATTGGCGAGCGCGATCCGGTAGGGCCCGTCCTTCTTCGGAAACTGGAAGAACTTGGTGTCGGCCGACCACGGCACGAAGCATTCCGCCTCGGCGGCCGGGCCGCTGACGACCTCCGGCTCGGCCATCGCGGTGGAGTTCATCAGCAACAGCGCGGTCGCCAAGACGGCGCCGCTCGCAAGCGGCTTCAGCATGTCGGTCCCTCCCTCGAAGCCCGTTCTTGCTCCGGCGCCGCGCTCCCCTGCGGGCCGGCCATCGGCTCTGCCGCCCGCACGCGCGGGCGTCCCGATGTCTTTTGTCTGATAATTGGTAGCGCTACCGAACGAGGTTGTAAAGCACCGGTCGAGCCTGGGCCGCGGCGCCGGCCGTGGCCATCGTCACCCCTTCCGCGCGGTGCTCTCGCGCGGCATCAGCTCGAAGCCGACGTCGACGACAAGCTCGGCCGGGCGGCGGCCGGCGACGGCGGCAAGCGCCATCTCGATGGCGCGGCGGCCGATGGCATAGCGGTGGGTGCGCACGCTCGTCACCGACGGATAGGCGACCTGCATCATCTCGAGGTCGTTGAAGCCGGCGATGCCGATGCGCTCCGGCACGGCGACGGCGGCGCGGTTGCACTCGAACAGCACGCCGAGCGCCAGGTCGTCGTTGTTGCAGAAGATGGCGTCGAGCGTCGGTGCCTTGGCGAGCGCGTCGCGGAACAGCTCGCGCCCGAGCGAGACGCTGGATGGCGTCGGCGTCGTCGTGACGAGCCGCGCGTCGAAGGCGCCGGCCTCCTCCATGGCGGCGCGATAGCCGGCGAGGCGGCGCTGCGAGCGCGGGTCCATGCGGGCGCCGACGAAGCCGACGCGCCGGTAGCCGGCGGACAGCACATGCCGCGTCGCCACCCGGCCGCCCTCGAAATGCGAGAAGCCGACCATCATGTCGACCGGATCGGGGCCGGTTTCCATGATCTGCACGACCGGGCAGCCGGCGGCCTCGAGCAGCCCACGTGCCGTCGGCGTCTGGTCGATGCCCGAGACGATCAGGGCCGAGGGGCGCTGGCGCAGGAAGACGCGCAGGAGCCGCTCCTCCTCGAGGCCCGAATAGTGGGTGTTGCCGAGCTGCACCTGCAGGGGAGCGTCGCCGAGCCCGTCATAGATGCCGCGGACAACTTCGGCGAAGACGTTGTTGGTGAGCGAGGGGACGAGCACGCCGATGACGTCGGCACGGGCCGAGGCGAGCGCGCGGGCGTTGCTGTCGGGCACGTAGCCGAGCTCGTCGATGGCGGCGGTGATCTTGCGGCGGAGCTCGATCGAGACGCGCTCCGGCTCGCGCAGCGCGCGCGACACGGTGATCGCGCCGACGCCCGCCAGCCGCGCCACGTCGGCGAGTGTCGGCGCCCCGCCGCCGCGCCGGGTCCGCGCGTTCACCGGCGGCGCCCGGGCCGGATCGACACGGCGTCCCCGGTGCGGCAGCGCCGGCCGACGCTGCGCCTCGGCGATGGATCAAACTCGCTCACAGCGCCTCCCTGGGCGCCTCCACCGGCGCGATGTCGAGGTCGACCACACCTGGCGCCTGGTTCGAGCACATCCGCACCCATTCCAGCGTCTCGTCCCGGCGGACGTCAATCTCCCGGTGCGGACCGTACAGCGATACAACGAGGATGCCGACCGGCCAGGCCAGCCGGCGACGAAGCAGGCGGCCGGATCTCGACCATCAGCGCAACAGCGTGCTCTCCGGCGGCAGGATCGGGATTTCGAGACGTCCTACGCTGGGATATTGCGGGCGTTTTCGCGAGGTAACGGCGGCAGCTCCCCATCCCGCGCACGGCAACTGTCCGGCAATTCGCCTCGCGCGCGGCATCTACATGGGTGACGGATGATCCCTGATGATGGTCTGCCGTCGCCACTCGTCTGCATCCCCGTGCTCACGGCCGTCTCGCTCGGTCTCGGCCTCGACCTACGCACCGTCGGCGACATGGGCGAGCTGCCCTCGACGCTGCCGGTGTTCCTCATCCCCTACGTGCCGTTCACGCTCGAGACGCTGTGGATCGTGCTGCCCTATTCGGCGGCGGTGGCGGCGGTCGGCCTGCTCGAATCGCTGATGACCGCCACGATCGTCGACGACCTCACCGACACCCGCAGCGACAAGGCGCGCGAGTGCATTGGCCAGGGCATCGCCAACATCGGCACGGGCTTCATCGGCGGCATGGCCGGCTGCGCGATGATCGGCCAGTCGGTCATCAACGTGAAGTCCGGCGGCCGCGGCCGGCTGTCGTGCTTCTGCGCCGGCGTGTTCCTGCTGTTCCTCATCGTCGTGCTCGGCGACTGGGTCGCGATGATCCCGATGGCGGCGCTCGTCGCCATCATGATCATGGTCTCGATCGGCACCTTCTCGTGGTCGTCGATCCTCAATCTGCGCACCCACCCGGTGAGCTCCAGCATCGTCATGGTGGCGACCGTCGTCGGCGTCGTCGCCACCCACAACCTCGCCATCGGCGTGCTGATCGGCGTGCTGCTCTCCGGCATCTTCTTCTCGTGGAAGGTCGCCCGGCTGTTCCGCGTCACCTCCACCCTGTCGGAGGACGGCACGGCGCGCACCTACCGCGTCGAGGGGCAGGTGTTCTTCGCCTCGGCCGACGAGTTCGCTGCCGCCTTCGACTTCAAGGAGGCCCTCGACACGGTGACGATCGACGTTTCGGCGGCGCACATCTGGGACATCTCCAGCGTCGCCGCACTCGATACCGTCGTGCTGAAGTTCCGCCGCGAGGGCGCCGACGTGGCGATCGTCGGCCTCAACGCGGCGAGCGAGACGATCGTCGATCAGCTCTCGATCTACGACAAGCCCGGCGCCCTCGAGCGCCTGTCCGGCCACTGAGAACGAGACCCGAGAAGGAGCCGCCCGTGGCGAAGATCACCGCCCTCATCGACGCGTCGGTCTATGCCGCCAGCGTCTGCGACCACGCCGCCTGGGCCGCCGAGCGGCTCGCCGCCCCCGTCGAGGTCCTGCACGTGCTCGGCCGCCGCACCGCCGCCAGCGCCCCGGTCGACTACAGCGGCAGCCTCGGCGCCGACGGCCGCGATGCCCTGCTGGAAGAGCTCGTCGCCTTCGACCGCGCGCACGCCCAGCTCGCCCAGAAGCGCGGCCGGCTCATTCTCGAGCAGGCGAAGCGGCGTCTCACGGACGCCGGTGCCACCGAGGTGACGACCCGGCTCCGTCACGGCGACCTGCTGGAAGCGGTGGCGGAGTACGAGGCCGGCGCCGACCTCCTGGTCATCGGCAAGCGTGGCGAGGCGGCCGACTTCGCGTCGCTCCACCTTGGCTCCAACCTCGAGCGGGTCGTCCGCTCCAGCACCCGGCCGATCCTCGTCACATCGCGCGCCTTCCAGCCGATCCGGAAGGCGCTGATCGCCTTCGACGACGGCGCCAGCGCCCGCAAGGCCGTCGACGCCGTCGCCGCGACACCCTTGCTGCACGGGGTCGAGATCGTCGTGCTACGCGCCGGCACGCCGACGCCGGAGACCACGGCCAGCGTCGAGGCCGCGGCGCGCCGTCTGCGCGACGCCGGCCTGGAGGCGACGGCCTCGGTTCAGCCGGGACAGGCCGACAGCGTCATCGCCGGCGTCGTCGAGGCAGAGGGCATCGGCCTCGTCGTGATGGGCGCCTACGGCCACTCGCGCCTGCGCACGCTGGTCATCGGCTCGACGACGACCGAGATGATCCGGTCCTGCAAGGTGCCGCTGCTGCTGTTCCGGTGACCCGTCAGCACGCATCCGTCGCGGCGCGCCCTCAGCGCCTGCCGGTCTTCGTCCGGCAGAACGCCCACGCCCTCGCGTTCGGCGCGTTCCGGCCGGGTTTTCGCGGACCGTCGCAAGACGCGGCCGGGTCAGTCGAAAATATCCTCCGGCGGGAATTCTCGCACGTGGTAGAGCCGGTCGGGACAATAATGACGTCTGAACGGGAAACTGCCAGCAGCTTGCTCGGGTCCGAGATATACGAGTGATCGAGCGAGCCTGACCGCGCCAGGAAATTGGGACTACGAATGAAAACCGCAGCAACATCCGCAAGAGCCAAGCCTGTCGCCGGCCGGGTCGAGCAGCCGTACCGCCTCTATCGCATCATTGCGGGGAATCTGGGCGGGACGTGCAAGGCCATCGCCTATCTCGGCATCGGCGGCACCCCGGCTGTCGAGACCGTGGAGGCCGCGAGCGTCGAGGACGCCGTGGCGCAGATGAAGCAGATGCTCGACGTCAGGCTCGCGGCCATGCGCCAGGAGCGGCGCGCCGACGTTCCGACCGCCGCGGAATTCCGTGAATCGCTCGCGGCCCTGCCGGCGAACGTCCGCGAAGGTATCCGCGCACTTAACATCGATCGGCTCGATCCGCGCTCGAGCGGGTCCGCCATCGCCGCCCTCTCCCTGCGGACGAAGACCGACGCAGCGACGATCTCCAACGACCTGCGCAAGACGGCGCGGAAGCTCGGCGAGCTGCTCGAGCCGGAAGCGGCGGGTGGCGAGCAGGGGAGCGATCCGCTCGGCCTGCTCGCGTCGATGGACGTGACCGATGGCGCGGGCGTCCCTGCGCCGCGTTTCCACGCGGAGTTCATCGAGGCGCTCGCGAGCCTGCCACCCGAGCGCACCGCGACTACCGTCAGCCGTCGGTGAGTGCCGCGTTCGAGGAACTCGACTACCAGGCGACGCCCCTGGGCGCGCTCGCGCTCCGGCGCCGCAAGGATCTCGAGACGGGGGAGGACATCTTCGAGATCAAGCTGAACGACGATTTCCTGATGTCGTCGAAGTTCACGGTCTCGGAGGTCGCCGTGGCGGAGGTCGGGCTCGCCGGGCTCGCCGACAAGGGGCTGCGTATCGTCGTCGGTGGTCTCGGTCTCGGCTATACGGCCGCTGCCGCCCTGAAGAACCCGAACGTGGGCTCGCTGCTCGTTGTCGAGGCGCTGGAGCCGGTGATCGCATGGCATGAGCGGGGCCTCCTGCCGCTCGGGCCGGCGCTGACGCAGGACAGCCGATGCCGCTTCGTTCGGGGTGACTTCTTCGCGATGGCGCGGTCGCCGGAGACGGGATTCGATCCAGCCGAGCCGGGCAGCCGCTTCGACGCGATCCTTCTCGACATCGACCACTCCCCGCGCCAGTTCCTGCACCCGTCGAACGCGACCCTCTACACGGCCCAGGGACTGACGAGCCTGTCTGAGCATTTGCGCCCGGGGGGAAGGTTCGCGCTGTGGTCCAACGATCCGGAAGACGCTGCGATCACCGACCTGCTCCTTTCGGTCTTCGAGTCCGCGAGGGCGCAACGCGTTGTCTTCCAAAATCCGCTTCAGGACCGGGATGAGGTGCAGTGCGTCTACCTTGCCAGCAAGCGGCAGGACGACTGACTGCCGCGAGGCCGTGCGTACGGCGCGTCTCGCAGTGACAGCCACGACTGGACGCGCCGGACATCGCAGCCCGGCACGCCGATGACCTCCGCGATCGCCTTTCTCGAAAGCGCTCGGGCGTGTGCGAACCAGCCGCGGTGATGCCCGAGCGGTGGTCTGCAGTCTTCGCGTGTCGAGCGCATCGTCGTTGACAGGCGCAAACATGCGCCGATAGCGTTCGGCTCAGCCGCGATCCGACCAAAGGGCCACACGGAGGCGTCGCGTGACGCAACAGCGGACGACAAGTTCTGCGCTGCTGTCGAACATCACCGAGATTCGGCGAGACATCGAAAAGCGCCCTGTCAGAGAGATGATCCGCGACAAGCTCGAGGCGCTGATCGCGTCGGGCGTGCTGCAGGCCGGTGACGAACTGCCGGGCGAGCGCGAGCTCGCGAGCGCCCTGTCGGTGAGCCGGGTGACCATCCGTGGCGCCATCCAGGCGCTGGCCGCCCGCGGCATCCTGGACGTCTCGCAGGGATCGCGAACGCGCGTGGCCGGCGCCGATCTCGGGCCGCTCCGGATCGGCGCGATGACGGCGCACACCATCAACAGCTACGGGCTCGAGGCCGTGCACGCGGCGCGGCTCCTGATCGAGTGCGCGGTGGTGCGCGACGCCGCCATCGCCATGGACGCCGCCACGCTGGCGCAGCTGCGCCATGCGCTGGACGTGCAGAGCGCGACGCTGGACGATCCGGTCCGCTTCCTGATCTGCGACCGCGAGTTCCACGTCGCCATCTACCGCGCCTCGCGCAACCCGCTGCTCGCCGACCTCGTCACCGATCTCTACGCCTACATGATGGAGAACCGCCGCCGCGCCATGGGCGAGGCCGGCGCCATCCAGCGCTCTTACGAGGACCACGTGGCGATCGTCGAGGCGCTCGCCGCCGGCGACGCCGACGCGGTGGTGGCGGCCTTCGAGCAGCATCTCGCCCGCATCTACGTGACGACGCGCCAGCAGCTTTCCGTTGGGGCGAGCTCGGAGGTGTTCCCCCCGCGGCGCGGCCGCGGTCGCCATTCGACGGCGGCCTGAGCGCCGTTGTCGCGAGTCACTGTCACTGGACTTTCGAATGGACCAGTGGTCATCTGAGAGCGGCGCCGGGACGACAACGAGACGCCGCATTCGGGAGGGGACGCTTGAGCGACACGCACCTGCGGGACGTGGGGTTCATCGGCTTTGGCATCATGGGGCGCGGCATGGTCCGCAACCTGATCGCCGCCGGCCACACCGTGACAATGTGGAACCGCACCGCCCGGCCGCTGCCGGAGGGCCTCGAGGCGTGCACGGTGGCGCCATCGATCGCCGCCGCGGTGTCGGCCAGGCCGATCGTCGTCGTCTGCCTCACCGGGCCCGACGCCCAGCGCGACACGCTGCTCAGTGACGGCGGCGTCTTCGCCCATGCGGCACCCGGCACCCTCATCGCCGACGCCACGACCACCGACCCGACGCTGACGCTCGAGCTCGCCGCGGCGGCGACCGCGCGCGGCCTGCGCTACCTCGACACGCCGGTGTTCGGCTCGAAGAACGAGGCCTGGGAGGGCAAGCTCGACTTCGTCTGCGGCGGCGAGCGGGCGGACTATGACGCCGCCCTGCCGGTGCTGCAGACGATGGCGGCGAGCGTCCACTACATGGGCGGCCCGTCAAAGGGCGCGGCGGCGAAGCTCGTCGGCAACCTGCTCGTCGCCGCCCAGATGGTCTCGCTCGGCGAGGCGCTGGCGATGGCGAAAAAGGCCGGCCTCGAGAGCGAGGCGCTGATGGGCTACCTCGACGTCACCGACTTCTCGTCCGGGCTGATCCGCGGCGTCGGCCGCGCCAGCCTCGCCGGCGACTTCTCCCCGCACTTCTACCTGAAGCACATGCTGAAGGACGCCCGCCTGATCGGCGCCTATGCGCGCACGCTCGGCGTGGCGACGCCCAGCACCGCGGTGACGGCGGAGCTCTACCAGGGCGCCGTCAACAAGGGCCTCGGCGATCTCAACGCCTCGGCGCTGCACAAGCTTCTGTTCGAGCTCTCCGGCACCTGACGGCGCGCCCGCGCGCGACGCATCCGGAGGCTCCACCGTGCCGTCGTCGGCCGACGCTGGCCCCGTCGCCCGACGCACCCCCTCCGCCCACCGCGGAGCAGAAACGACAAACGACCGATCGGCCAGGGAGTGAACGATGACGAGGAAGACGATCCTTCTCGCCGGTGCCGCCGCCATCGCGGTCGCCCTCGGTGCCGCCGGCGCCGCCACCGCGCAGGACAAGAAGCCCACCATCGCCACGATCGTGAAGATCAGCGGCATCCAGTGGTTCAACCGCATGGAGGAGGGCGTCAAGAAGTTCGCCGCCGACACCGGCGACAACGCCTTCCAGGTCGGCCCGGCGAAGGCCGACGCGCAGCTGCAGGTGCAGCTCGTCGAGGACATGATCGCCCAGGGCGTCAACGCCATCGCCATCGTGCCGTTCGCTCCCGAGGCGGTCGAGCCGGTGCTGAAGAAGGCGATGGACGCCGGCATCAAGGTGGTGGCGCACGAGGCCTCCGCCATCCAGAACGCCGACTACGACATCGAGGCGTTCCAGAACGGCGCTTATGGCGAGCACCTGATGAAGGCGCTCGGCGAGTGCATGGGCGGCAAGGGCGAGTACGCCGTGTTCGTCGGCTCGCTGACCTCGAAGTCGCACAACGAGTGGGTCGACGGGGCGATCGCCTACCAGAAGGCGAACTTCCCCGAGATGACGATGGTCGGCTCGAAGAACGAGACCTTCGACGACCAGCAGCAGGCCTATGCGAAGACCCAGGAACTGCTGCGCGCCTTCCCGAACGTGCGCGGCTTCCAGGGCAGCGCCTCAACCGACGTCGGCGGCATCGGGCTGGCGCTGGAAGAGCGCGGCATGGCCGACGACACCTGCGTGATGGGCACCAGCCTGCCATCGATCGCCAGCCAGTATCTCGAGACCGGCGCGGTCGACATGATCTCGTTCTGGGACCCGGCGCTCGCCGGCTACGCCATGAACAAGCTCGCCGTCATGCTCATCGACGGCCAGCCGGTGACGGACGGCATGGACCTCGGCGTCGAGGGCTACGAGAAGCTCTCGCTCGACGGCAAGGTGCTCTACGGCCAGGCCTGGGTCGACGTGACCAAGGAGAACATGGCCGAATACCCGTTCTGATCGCGCGACCAGACGGCCGCCCGCGAGGTGCGGCCGTCTGGTCTGCCCGTCGGACCAGCAGCGGAGCGCGACCATGCCGGAAGCCCGGCAGGCACCGTTCGTCGAGATCGCCGGCGTGTCGAAGAGCTATGCCGGCGTGACGGCACTCTCCGACGTCGGCTTCACGATCGCGCCCGGCGAGGTGGTCTGCCTCGCCGGCGAGAACGGCAGCGGCAAGTCGACCCTGATCAAGGTGCTGTCCGGCGTCGTCCGCCCGGATCGCGGCGGCGTGACGATCGACGGCGCGCCAGACCGGGTGCAGTCGCCGCGCGATGCCATCGCTGCCGGCATCCAGGTGATCTTCCAGGACTTCTCGCTGTTCCCCAACCTCTCGGTGGCGGAGAACGTCGCCTTTTCCGCCGAGCTGGCGGAGGGCCGGCGGCTGGTGCGGCGCTCGCAGATGCGGGCGATCGCGGCGGCGGCCTTCGAGCGCGTCGGCGTGGCGATCGACCTCGAGCGGCGCGTCGACACCTTGTCGGTGGCCGACAAGCAACTGGTGGCAATCTGCCGGGCGCTCGCCTCGAAGGCCCGCCTGATCGTCATGGACGAGCCGACGACCGCGCTTACCGACCGAGAAGTGCGCTCCCTGCTCGCCATCATCCGCCGCCTCAGCGCCGACGGCGTGGCGGTGCTGTTCGTCTCCCACAAGCTCGCCGAGATCTTCGAGGTCTGCGAGAAGATCGTCGTGCTGCGCAACGGTGCCAAGGTCGCCGAGGGGCCGGCCGGCGACTTCGACCTCGCCGGCCTCGCCTTCCACATGACCGGCCGCAAGTTCGCCGAGACGGCGCCGGCGCCGCTGCCCGCCGGCCGGCCGGTGCTGCTTTCGGTCGAGCGGCTGAACCGCGCCGGCGTGCTCGAGGACGTGTCGCTGTCGCTGCACTCGGGCGAGGTGCTCGGCATCACCGGCCTGCTCGGCTCGGGCCGCACCGCGCTCGCCAAGGCGTTGTTCGGGCTGCTGCCGCTCGACTCCGGCCGCATCGCCGTCGATGGCCGCGAGGTCACCCTCGGCTCGCCGCGCGACGCGATCGCCGCCGGCATCGGCTACGTGCCGGAAGACCGGCTGACCGAGGGGCTGTTCCTCTCCCAGTCGATCGCCCGCAACATCGCCGTCGGCCGTCTCGACGCCCACCGCGGCGGCGCCGGCTTCCTCGACCGCGGCGGGCTCGCCCGCGAGATCGCCGACTGGATCGCCCGGCTGCGCATCGTCGCCCCCGACGCCGAGGCGCCGGTGCAGTCGCTGTCGGGCGGCAACCAGCAGCGCGTCGTGTTGGCGCGCTGGCTCGCCACCGCGCCGAAGGTGCTGGTGCTGAACGGTCCGACGGTCGGCGTCGACATCGGCTCGAAGGCGGACATCCACGCCGTCGTGGCGCGGCTGTCGGCGGACGGCATGGGTGTCATCGTCATCTCCGACGACATCCCCGAGGTGCTCGGCACCTGCCACCGCATCCTGGTGATGAGGGCAGGGCGGGTGGTCGACGAGGTGGCGGGCGGCAGCCTCAGCGAGGACGACCTCGCCCGGAAGCTCGCGGCATGACGGGCGGACGGGCGATGCCAAAACTCGACCTCACCCGCAACGAAACGCTGGTGGCGCTGGTCGTCGTGGCGTTCTGCGTGGTGACGGCGATCGTGCAGCCGAACTTCCTGTCGCTGCCGACGCTGTTCGACCTTTTGCGCGGCTCGATCGTCATCGGCATCTTCGCCATCGGCGTACTGCTCGTGCTGATCTCCGGCGGCATCGACGTCAGCTTCACGGCGATCGCCGCCTTCGCCATGTACACGACGACGCTGACGCTGACCTCGCTCGGCATCGACATCCCCTGGCCGGCGGCCTTCCTGCTGTCGATCCTGATCGGAACCGCCCTCGGGCTCCTCAACGCCGTCTTCATCGCCGGCTTCCGGCTGCCGACGCTGATCGTCACCCTCGGCACGCTGTCGTTGATCCGCGGCTTCCTGCTCACCTTCGTCGGCAGCCAGCTGATCTCCAACATGCCGCCGAGCCTGCGCGAGTTCTCGCGGCTGATCATGATCCGCGGCACCACCGCCGACGGCTACTTCTATTCGCTGCCGTGGGCGTTCGCCGCCCTCGTGGCCGTGGTCGTCGGTACCTGGTTCCTGCTCTACCGGACGATGCTCGGCCGGACGATCTTCGCGATCGGCGGGTCGGTGGAGAGCGCACGCCGCATCGGCATCCCCGTGCGCGGCGCGCAGGTGTTCGTCTACGCCTATGTCGGCGCCCTGTCGGGGCTCGCCGGCATCATCCACGCCTCGCTCGCCCGCGTCGCCAACCCGTTCGACCTCGTCGGACTGGAGCTCTCGGTGATCGCCGCGGTGGTGCTCGGCGGCGCAAGGCTCGCCGGCGGCACCGGCACCATCACCGGCACGCTGCTCGGCGTGGCGCTCATCGTGCTCGTCAACAACAGCCTGATCCTGCTCGGCATCCCGTCGACCTGGCAGATGGTGGTGATCGGCGCGCTGATCCTCGTCGGCACCGGCGTGCCCGCCTACCAGGCGAAGCGCGCCGCCCTGAGGGCGGGGTGAGGCCGATGGCGGACGACACCAACACCGCAAAGGCTCCGCCGCGCCGCTTCGATGCCGGCGCGTTCCTGTTCTCCGAGACCGGCCGGCTCGCGGTCATCACGGTGCTGATCTTCATCGCGATGGCGCTGCTCGCGCCGGGCGGGCGGTTCGTCTCGGCGGCGAACCTGTCGTCGATGGCGTTCCAGTTTCCCGAGTTCGCCATCCTGGCGCTCGCCATGATGCTGGCGATGCTGACCGGCGGCATCGACCTGTCGGTGATCGGCATCGCCAACCTGTCGGCCATCGCCGCGGCGCTGGTGCTGTCGAGCCTGTTCGGCGCCGACGCGGCGGGCGCCGACGCCGGGCTCGCGGTGGCACTCGCCATCGCCGCGTCGCTGGCGGTGGGGCTCGCCGCCGGGACGGCGAACGGCGTCGCCATCGGCGTGTTCGGACTGCCGCCGATCCTCGCGACCCTCGGCACCGGGCTGATGTTCACCGGGCTCGCGGTCGCGATCACCGGCGGCAGCGCCGTCATCGGCTTTCCCGCCGCCTTCGCGACGCTCGGCAACGGCGCCGTCTTCGGGGTGCCGGTGCCGCTCATCATCTTCGCCGTGCTGGCGGCGGCGGTGGCGGTGGTGCTGAACCGCACCGCCTTCGGGCTGAAGGTGCAGATGCTCGGCACCAACCCGCTCGCCGCCCGCTTCGCCGGTGTCGACGACCTCGCCGTGACGCTGCGCACCTACATCATCAGCGGCGGCCTCGCGGCGGTCGCCGGCCTCGTCATCATGAGCCGGGCGAATTCGGCGAAGGCCGACTACGGCGTCAGCTACCTGCTCTTGTCGATCCTCATCTGCGTGCTCGGCGGCATCAATCCCTATGGCGGCTTCGGGCGCGTCGCGGGGCTCGTGCTCGCGGTGCTGTCGCTGCAGTTCCTGTCGAGCGGCCTCAACATGCTGCAGGTGTCGAACTTCGCCCGCGAACTGATCTGGGGCGCGCTGCTCCTGCTCGTCATGGTCGTCAACGGCTTCGGTTTCCGCCGCTCCCGCTGACGATCCCGTTTTCATCCGCAAGAACCGCAGAGGCGGACGATGAAGAAGATCCTCAACGACCCGGCCCGCTATGTCGACGAGCTCCTGCAGGGCATGGTGCAGGCGCACCCGCAATACTACCGCCAGGTCGGCGACGGCCGCGTCATCGCGCGCGCCGGCACGCCGCGGCCGGGCAAGGTCGGCATCGTCTCCGGCGGCGGCTCCGGCCACCTGCCGATCTTCACCGGCTATGTCGGCCCGGGCCTGCTCGACGCCTGCGCCGTCGGCGACGTGTTCTCCTCGCCCTCGGCCGACCAGATGGCCGAGGCGATCCGTGCCGCCCACGCGGGCGCCGGGGTGCTCCGCCTCTACGGCAACTATGGCGGCGACATCATGAACTTCGACATGGCCGGCGACATGGTGGAGATGGACGACATCCGCACCACCTCGGTCATCCTCGCCGACGACGTCGCCTCGGCGCCGACGGCGGAGGCGGAGAAGCGCCGCGGCGTCGCCGGCATGGTCTACGCCTTCAAGATCGCCGGTGCCGCGGCCGAGGCCGGCCTCGACCTCGACGGCGTCACTGCCGTCGCCCAGGCCGCCGCCGATGCCTGCCGCTCGGTCGGCGTGGCGTTGTCGCCGTGCGTGGTGCCGCTCGCCGGCCGTCCGACGTTCCAGATCGGCGAGGGCGACATGGAGATCGGCATGGGCATCCACGGCGAACCCGGCGTGCGCCGTGGCCAGCTTCGCCCCGCCGACGAGATCGCCGACGAGATGCTCGACATGCTGTTGGCCGACCGGCCGGTGGCGCGCGGCGAGCGGGTGTCGCCGCTCGTCAACTCGCTCGGCGCGACGCCGCCGGAAGAGCTCTACATCCTCTACCGGCGGGTGAAGGCGCGGCTCGAGGACGCCGGCGCCACCATCGTGATGCCCTTGGTCGGCCGCTATGCCACCTCGATGGAGATGGCCGGCGTGTCGTTCACGCTCTGCCGGCTCGATGGCGACCTCGAGCGCTATCTCGCCGCGCCGGCCGAGTGCGCGTTCTGGAGGGTGTGAGGATGGCGCTCGATCATGCCGCCCTGTCGGCGGGGCTCGCGGCGATCGCCGCCCACATGGAGACGGTCGCCGACGAACTCAACGCCCTCGACGGCCAACTCGGCGACGGCGATCTCGGGGTGACGATGGTGCGCGGCGGCCGCGAGGTGGTCGCGGCCCTGCCGAGCCTGCCGCCGGAGATCGGCGAGAGCCTGATGAAGGTCGCCCAGGCCTTCACCAAGGTGTCCGGCTCGAGCTACGGGACGCTGCTCGCGACCGGGCTGATGTCGGCGGCGAAGGCGACGCGCGGCCGCACCGACGTGGCGTGGAGCGAGGTGTCGTCGCTGCTCGACGGCGCCCTCGAGGCGATGCGCACCCGCGGCAAGGCCGCGCTCGGCGACAAGACCGTGCTCGACGTGCTGGCGGCCGCGGCAGAGGCGACGAAGGGGCTCGACGATCCGGCCGAAATCCTCGCCGCCGCCCGCGGCGCGGTGGCGGAGACGATGGACCGCTTCCGGGACCAGCCGGCGAAGATCGGTCGCGCCCGCATCTTCGGCGAGAAGAGCATCGGCCTCGACGACCCCGGCATGCGCGCCTTCCGCGCCATGCTCGACGCCCTCGGCTAACTCGAGGGCCAGGGTTCGCCTTGGTCACCGGCCAACCAAGCTGAAGCGCAGGGCAGCGACCGGGTCCCGATCCGCTACCGCTCGCGGTGTCCGCCGGAGGCGGAGTTGCGAGCGCGATCGCATGGGCTCGCGGCGGAGCGCAGTCCGGCTCCGACGGCCGCCAGTGCAGCCGAGGCCGGCAGGCAAACCCGCCGGCGGGATCAGTCCGGATCCTGCACGCTGATCGCGTCGGTCGTGCGGGGGACGGATTCGGGTAAGCCGTCGGCGCGCTCGATCCACACCTTGATCGGGCCGGGCTGCATCAGGCCGAACGGCGTTGCGAACGCCACCTCGGCGGCGTCGCGGCCGACACCGATGCGCACGAGCCCGTCGAGTGCGGCCTGCCGTGTCGCGTCGAACAGCCACCAGCGGCCGCTGAGGTAGACCTCGAAGACGGCATGGAAGTCCGGTGGCGAAAGCCCGTAGGCGTAGCAGCTGACAAAGCGCGCGGGGATGCCCAGCGCGCGGCAGAAGGCGATGCCGAGGTGCGCGAAATCCCGGCACACACCGGCCCGCTGAACGAGGATCTCGGTCGCCGTCGTTTCCGCGTCGCTGGCGCCGCGGCGGTAGTCGATGTTGTCGTAGATCCAGTTGCAGATGGCGGCAACGCCCTCGTGACCCTTGGGGACGTCGCGGAACTCCCGCCACGCGAAGGCCGCGAGGCGATCGGAGGGCACGAAGCGGCTCGGCAGCAGGTAGGGAAGGATGGCGAGCGGCAACTCGCGGACGTGCATCTCCTCGATCGTGGCGGGGTCGGCGCGATGCACGTCGAGTTCGACGGTCGCGCTGTAGGTCAGCGCGAACGGACCGATTGGCGCGAGCGCGCGGGTGTAGCGGGTGGCGGCCTCCGGCACGAGGTGGCTGTGCCACTCGACCTCCGGGGTGAACACCAATCGGTCCGCCACCTCGCCGTGGCGCGGCAGCGGTGCCACCTCGACGTTGAAGATGAACACCGTCTCCTCGATCACGTCGTAGGTCAGCTCGCAGCCGAGGTTGAATTTCATCGTCGTCTCCGCTGCGGGCCACTGCCTGGCCAGTGTCGGCGTTGCAAGAACTGCACCCGGGCCGCCGCCGCGCGAGGAGCACCACCGGCCACCTCCCTGTGCACCTGCGGAGGAACGGCTGGTGGCGGAGAGCAGGAGCGCGTGGCGCGTCGGAAGGCCTCGCCACAATGCCGCAGCCGCCGGCGGGTTCCACGGCGGGCCACGCGTTCGGACAGCCACGCTCGTGCTCCGGCCGAATGGGCGACGCCGCTTCGCTCGTCGGTGCTCGCGCCTCCTGCGCACGCGGCCGACACGCGGTGTGCTCGGGCTCGCTCAGGAGTGGCGACCCCTGTCGCAAATGACCTTGCCGATGTTGCTGCGAACGACCATCGGAGGAGGCGTCAGCACTCAGCCGACGATGACGTCGGCCTCGGCGAGAAGTGGCGCGATCGCCGTGAGGTCGCATCGAAGCGGGAGAAGCACGGTGCCGCGGGCTGCGCGACGACGGTCGCATCCTGCGAGAGCGCCGCTGCAAACCCGGCCACCTCGTCCGGCGTCGCCTGCCAGGTCAATAGGACTTTCACGCGGGGCCCCCTCGGTGGTCGCCGACCCGACGTGCGGGCGGAAAGGCGTGTTTGTGCCTTGGGAGCGCGGGGCGGGAAGGGCAGGCGAGGGCGAGGCTACTCTCGGAGCCGTTCAGTCTCTGCCACGATCCATTCGCAGAAGGTCGCCGCTTCCGGTCGCAGACGGACATTCTCCGAGGTGACGAGGAAGAAGGCCGGTTTCAGCAACAGCGTCGTCGGCAGGCACTGCACCAGGGCGCCGCTCTTGATCAGGTCCTCGACAAGATGGCCCCAGCCGAGGGCGACGCCCTGCCCGTTGACCGCCGCCTGGATCAGCAGCGGATAGTTGTTGAAGTGCATGCCGCCAGAGGGGGCACCGCGGCCGAGCCCCACGGCGCGCAACCAGACGCTCCAGTCGGCGTCGGTCGAGTTTGGCTCGTCGACGTGGAGGAGCTTCGTCGTCAGGAGGTCCGGCACGGCTCGGATCGGCGGCGCGGCGGCGAGGAAGGCGGGGCTGCAGACCGGGAACAGCTCGATGCCGAAGAGCTTCTGCGCGTTGAACCCGCCCCAGCGCCCCAGCCCGTAGCGCAGCCCGATGTCGATCCCTTCGCCCGACAGGTCGAGCAGCGCGTCGGTGGCGATGACGCGGAGGTCGACGGCCGGATGCTCGGCCCGGAACTTGGCGATGCGCGGCATCAGCCACACCGAGGCGAGGGCGATCGTCGTGGTGATGGTGACGCGCCCCTCCTGGAAGCGCGGCCGGGCCTCCTGCATCGCGTCGACGATGTGGTTGAGGCCGAACGACACCGCCTGATGCAGGCGACGGCCTGCCGTCGTCAGCGTCAGCCCGCGGTTGCTGCGCATGAACAGCTTGATGCCGAGCCCCGCCTCGAGGCTTTGGATCTGCTTGCTCACAGCGGCCTGCGACAGGCCGAGCTGCCGCCCGGTGGCGCTGAAGTTGAGCAGGCGGCCGGCGACCTCCAGGACAACGAGGGTGCGCGACGGCGGTAGCGATCGGAGCGGATCCATCATAATCCCAGGTTATGATGAGGCTGATAAAATACCGGCTACCCCGTCTTCCGCTCCGGCGCCAGAGTGATGGACGGTCGCCATACGCTGAAGAGCGGCTCTCCAGGGGAATTCACATGAAAACGATCCTCGGCCTGACGCGTCGTGCCACCCTTTCCACTGCCGCGCTCCTGCTCGCCGCTTCCCTCGCCACGGTGGTGGCGGCAGGCCCCGCGGCGGCCGATGCCCTGGAGGGCATCAAGAGCTCGAAGAAGATCGTCGTCTGCGGCGTCGACGGGATGCTTCCCTATTCGAGCTCGGACGCGAAGATTCCCGGTTTCGAGGTCGAGATCGCCCGCAAGCTCGGCGAAAAGCTCGGCGCCGAGACCGAATACACCTGGGTGTCGTGGGATGCCCTGATCCCGGCGCTGACGTCGAAGCGTTGCGACGCGATCGTCGACGGCATGTTCATCACCCCGGAGCGCGAGAAGGTTATCAGCTTCTCGACGCCCTACTACGCCTCGGGCGAGACGATCCTCGTCCGCAAGGGGGACACCTCGGTCAAGGGGCTGGCGGACCTGCACGGCAAGAAGGTCGGCGCGCTGGCCGGCTCGGTGACCGTCGACCACCTGCAGAAGGAAGGTATCCCCGACGTCGCGGTCTACCCGGACCAGAACACCATCGTGCTCGAGCTCAACAACGGCCGCATCGACGCCGCTTACCTCGAAGCGCCGTCAGCGGCCTGGATCCTCACCGGCGATCCCTCGCTGGACGTGCGTATCGTCGAGGAGTTCGTGCCCGAGGAGCGCTTCAACGCCGGCGTCGGCCTGCGCCAGGAGGACACCCAGCTGAAGGCCGCGATCGACGCCGCCATCACGGAGATGCGCAACGACGGGACCATCAAAACGGTTCTCGAAGGCTACAAGGTCCCGTACTTCCCGACGGCCCATTGATATTCGGCCAAAGGGATCTCGATCGTGCTGCAGGACATCCAGTCGTCGCTGTTCTGGGAGGTTATGCCCTACCTCCTCAAGGGCGCCCTCGTCACGGTCGAGATCTCGCTGCTGTCGATGCTGCTTGCGCTGGTGCTCGGCCTGATCACCGCTGTCGGGCGGCTCAGCCGGATGTGGCTGCCGCGGTTTCTCGCCGGGGTCTACGTCGAGGTGGTCCGCGGCACGCCGCTGCTGGTGCAGCTGTTCATCGTCTACTACGGCCTCCCGAGCGTGGGGATCATGCTGGATCCCTTCATGGCCGGCTTCCTCACGCTCGGGGCCCACTACGGCGCCTATCTCTCCGAGGTCTACCGGGCCGGCATCCTCGCCGTCGACCGCGGGCAATGGGAGGCGGCCGCTTCGATCGGTATGAGCCGCACGATGATCATGCGGGAGATCATCCTGCCGCAGACCTTCCGCACCATCCTGCCGCCAATCGGCAACTACTTCATCTCGATGCTGAAGGACTCGGCGCTCGTGGCGACGATCAGCGTCACAGAGCTGCTGCGAGCCGGTCAGCTGCGCGTCGCCATCACGTTCCGCGCGATGGATATCTACCTGATGGTGGCGGCGATGTATCTCGTCATGTCCTACGCGCTGTCGCTGCTCATCCGCCACCTGGAGAAGCGCAGCTCGCAGGGAGTGCACCTGCCATGACGGCTCCGGCCCCGACGCCAATGCTGTCGCTGCGCGGGCTCGGCAAGCGCTTCGGTGCGCTGGAGGCGCTCGCGGACATCGATCTCGACGTCGCCGCCGGCGAGGTGGTGGCGATCATCGGGCCGAGCGGCTCGGGCAAGAGCACGCTGCTGCGCTGCATGAACCTGCTCGAGGTGCCGACGTTGGGCCGTCTGGAGATCGCCGGCGAACTTGTGCTCGACCAGAAGCCGGGTTCGAAGGCGCCACATTTTCGCGACGTCGACCGCGCCGCCGCCCGGGCGCGCCGGCACAGCGCCATGGTGTTCCAGCGCTTCAACCTGTTTCCGCACCTGCGGGCGCTCGAGAACGTGACCATCGGGCTCATCAAGGTGAAGCGGCTGCCGAAGGCCGAGGCCGAGGCGATCGGCAAGCGTCTGCTCGCCCGGGTCGGGCTTGGCGACCGGCTCGACGCCTGGCCGGCCCAGATGTCGGGGGGCCAGCAGCAGCGCGTCGCCATCGCCCGGGCGCTCGCCCTCAGCCCGGACATCCTGCTCTTCGACGAGCCCACCTCGGCCCTTGATCCCGAGCTCGTCGGCGAGGTGCTCGCGGTGATGAAGGACCTCGCCCACGACGGCGTCACCAAGGTGATCGTCACCCACGAGATGGGCTTCGCCCGCGAGGTTGCCGACCGGGTCGTCGTCATGGACCACGGCCGGATCATCGAGACCGGCATGCCCGAGACCATCTTCCGCAGTCCCCGCCACGAGCGGACGCGGTCGTTCCTGCAGCGCCTCATCGAGCGCGAGTCTGGCTTGAAGGAGGCCGTGTCGTGACCCCGGATCCGGTAACGCTCAACGTCATGGCGAGCGCCTTCCACTCCATCGCCGAGGAGATGGGGGTGAACCTCCTCCTCACCGCCCGCTCGACGATCATCCGCGAGGCGCGCGACTGCTCGTGCGCGCTGCTCGACGCCGCGGGGCGGATCGTCTCGGAGGCGGAGCACATCCCCGTGCAGATGTCGTCGCTGTCGCTGCCGATGCGCGCCTGCCTCGCCAAGCACGGGACGATCGCGGCCGACGAGGTGTTCGTCACCAACGACCCGTTCCTCGGCGGCCAGCACCTGCAGGACATCACGATCTTCAGCCCGATCTTCCACGACGGCGCGCTGCTCGGCTTCTCGGCCAGCATCGCCCACCACGTCGACATCGGCGGCGGCAGCGCCGGCCTGACGCTGGGGGCGCGCGAGTTCTACGAGGAGGGCCTGCGCTTCAGCGCGCTGAAGCTCAACCGGGAGCGCGACTTCGCCAAGGGCGGCGTGTTCTACGACCTCGTCCATTCGAACTTCCGCGCACCCCGCACGACCTGGGGCGATCTCCAGGCACAACTCGCGGCGAACGACGTCGGCAAGCGGCGCATCATCGAGCTTGCAGCGCGCTACGGCGGCGAGACGGTCGCCTTCTACATGGGCGCCTCGATGGACCACTCGGAGCGGCTGATGCGGGCGGAGATCGCCCGCATTCCCGACGGCCGCTACGTCGCCGAGGACTTCATCGACGACAGCATCGGCAGCGACGAGCCGATCCCGATCCGCGTCGCCCTCGAGGTGAAGGGCGACGAGATCCACGTCGATCTCACCGGCTCGGCGCCGCAGATCCGCGAGTTCCTCAACGTGCCGTTCGGCTCGACCTGCTCGAGCGCCTTCAGCGCCATCAAGATGGCGGTGACGGCCGGACGCGCCACCATCGCCTCGAACGACGGCTGCTACCGGCCGATCCACATCCACGCACCGGCCGGCTCGATCCTCAACCCGACGGCGCCGAGCGCGACGCGGGCCCGCATGTGCGGCGCCTACCGCGTCTTCGACGCCATCCTCATCGCCCTGCAGCAGGCGCTGCCAGACCGCGCCGCCGGGCTCGGCTTCCACGTCAACACCACGGTCGGGCTGACCCGGCGCGACGGCGAGGCCTATTCGATCTTCATCGAGGACATCGGCGGCGGCTGGGGCGGCACGCCGATCGGCGACGGCGCCGACATGCTCGACGCGCCGCTGTCTAATTGCCGCATCACGCCCGCCGAGGCGATCGAGTTCGACCATCCGTTCATCCGCGTCGCCCGCTACGAGCTGATCCCCGACAGCGGCGGCGCCGGCCGGTTCCGCGGCGGGCTCGGCTCTGTGCGCGAGTTCGAGGTGCTGGACGACGGCGTCGAGTTCTTCGGCTACGCCGACCGCCACAAGCAGGTGCCGCGCGGCGCGGCGGGCGGCGGCGTCGGAACCGCGGGAAGCTTCGCCATCCTGCGCGCCGGCGAGGAAATCCGCCTGCCGTCGAAGACGGCGTGTCCGCTCAAGGCCGGCGACGTCGTGCGCGTCGTCGCCGGAGGTGGCGGCGGCTACGGAGCACCGGCCGAGCGGAGCGGCGAGGCGATCGCCGCCGACCTGCTGGCCGGCAAGGCGACGGCGGCGGCGGTCGAGCACAGCTATCCCCAGTCGAGACAGGCGTGACGATGAGTGCCCTTTCCAGTGCTTTTGACGCCGCCGGCACGAGCTTCGACATCGGCATCGACGTCGGCGGCACCTTCACCGACGTGGTGCTGCTCGGCGCCGACGGCCGCATCGAGGTGACGAAGGGCCTGTCGACGCCCGACGACCAGTCGGTCGGCGCCGCCGACGCTGCGGCCGGCCTCAGCCTGGCGCTCGGCGGCGTGCGCTCGATCGTGCACGGCACGACGGTGGCGACCAACGCTATCCTGGAGCGCAACGGCGCGCGGCTGGCGCTCGTCACCACCGCCGGCTTCCGCGACGTCCTCGAGCTGCAGCGCCAGGAACGCCGCAACATCTGGGACCTGTACATCCGCAAGGTCGAGCCGCTGGTGCCGCGGCACCTGCGCTTCGAGGTGACCGAGCGAACCGCTGCCAGCGGCGCCATCGTCCGGCCGCTCGACGAGGATGGGCTCGACGCCGTCATCGCGGCGCTGCGGGCGGCCAACGTCGAGGCGGTGGCCGTGAGCTTCCTCAACGCCTACGCCAACCCCGACAACGAGATCGCCGCCGAGCGGCGGCTGCGGGCGGCGCTCGACTGCTACATCGTCCGCTCGAGCGCCATCGCCCCGCATTTCCGCGAGTACGAGCGGACCTCGACGACGACGATCTCCGGCTATGTCGGCCCGAAGGTGTCGCGCTATCTCGACCGCTTCACCGAACGCTTCGCCGAGCGCGGCTTCGGCGGGGCGATCTCGGTGATGGGCTCGAACGGCGGCGTGCTGCCGATCGAGCTCGCCGGCGCCCATGCGGCGACGACGTGCCTGTCCGGCCCGGCCGGCGGCGTCCTCGCGACGCAGCGCCTGGCACGCGAGAAGGAGCTGCCGAACCTCATCTCCTTCGACATGGGCGGCACCAGCACCGACGTCTGCCTGGTCGCCGGCTGCGAAGCGGTGGTGTCGACGCAGTTCCAGATCGATGGGCTGCCGATCACCCTGCCGATGTTCGCGATCGAGACCGTCAGCGCCGGCGGCGGCTCCATCGCCTCGCTCGATGTCGGGCGGATGCTGCGGGTCGGGCCGGAGAGCGCCGGCTCGACGCCGGGGCCGGCCTGCTACGGCCGCGGCGGATTGCTGCCGACGGTCACCGACGCGCTCTCCGTGCTCGGGCTGCTGCGCCCCGAATTCTTCCTCGGCGGCCGCATGAAGCTCGTGCCGGAGGCAGCCGAAGCCGCCTTCCGGCCGCTCGCCGCCGAGATCGGCGAGCCGGTCGAGGGCGTCGCGGCCATGGTGCTGCACCTCGCCAACGTGAAGATGGCGAACGCGGTGCGGCTCGTCTCGGTGCGCGAGGGCCACGACCCGCGCGACTTCGCCCTCGTCGCCTTCGGCGGCGCCGGGCCGCTGCACGCTTGCGCCGTCGCCGAGGAGATCGGGGCCACACACGTCGTCGTGCCGCGATTTCCCGGCGCCTTCTCGGCCTTCGGGCTGCTGTCGGCGAACCTTCGGCGCGACTTCGTCCGCGCCTGGCCGACGCGCCTGTCGGCCATCGACGACGAGCGGCTGCGGCGGGAACTCGCGGATTTCCGTGCCGCGGTCGCGGGCGAGATGACGGCGATCGCGAAGGGACGCTCGCTGGCCTGGGAGGTGCGGGCGGATGTGCGCTATGTCGGCCAGGCGTCGGAGCTGATCGTCCCGGTCGACGATCCGGCCGCGGCGTCGCTCGACGCCCTCGCCGAGCGCTTCCACGAGCTCCACCGGGCGAAGTTCGGCTACGACGAGCGCGACGCCGAGATCGAGATGATGAACCTGCGCCTCACCGGCTGGATCGCCGTCGAGGCGCCGCCGATGCCGAACCTTGCCCCGCGGTCCAGCGGCGCGGTTCCAGTTGGGCGGATCCCCAGCCGGCTGCCGGGTGAAGCGACCGTCATGCTCGCACAGCGTGCCGACCTTGCGCCGGGCGATGGCTTCCCCGGACCCGCGGTCATCGTCGAGCCGACCGCCACGACGTTCGTGCCGCGCGGGTGGACGATGACGGTCGACCCGCAGGGCCATCTCGACCTCCACCGTGACAACGCCTGAGGGACACACTCATGTACGGCCGCAAGGGACGCATCGGCCTCATCGTCCTCGACAGCGATCTGACGATCGAGCCGGACCTCCGGCGCATCCTCCCTGACGGGGTCGAGGTTCACGCGGCGCGGGTGGTCTATCCCCGCCGCGTGACCGCCGAGAACCTCGCCATCGCCTCCGACCGTGCCATCGAGGCGGTGGAGCAACTGCTGCCGATCCGCCCGTCGGCGATCGCCTGGGCCTGCACCAGCGGCTCGTTCTCGGAAGGGCGGGCTGGCAACGAGCGGCTGGTGGCGCGCCTGCAGGCGGCCGCTGGCGACGTGCCGGTGACGACCGCCAGCACCGCCCTGGCGGCGGCGCTGAAGGCGCTGGCCGTGACGCGGCCGGCGGTCGGCTCGCCGTACTCGGCGTCGATCAACGACCGGCTCGCCGGGTTCCTCCGCGAGAACGCCGTCGAGCCCGCCGCGATCCGCAGCCTGCACGCCGGCGAGCTCGACGACTACGCGCTGCAGGACGTCGACGACGATCGCCTTTCCGACTTCATCCGCACGCTCGCCGGCGCCGGTGGCGACAGCGTCGTCGTCAGTTGCACGGGGCTCGCCACCGCCGGGATCGTGTCGGCGCTGGAGCGGGAGATCGACCGGCCGATCCTGACCAGCAACCTCGTCGTCGCCTGGCACTGCTGGCGGCTCGGCGGCATCGCGCCGCCGCCGACGATCGACACCCGCCTCTTCCGCACCCTCTCCCACTGAGGTCGTCCATGCTCGACATCGTCACCCCACGCGGTGAGGTCGCCCTTCCCGACGCCGGCCACCTGATCGCCACGGCGAGCGCGCTCTGCGCCCTCAGAAGCGTCTCCGGCGAGGAGCGGGCGATCTCCGAATGGGTCGAGGGCGAGATGCGCGGGCTCGGGCTCGAGACGCGGCGACAGGAGGTGCTGCCGGGCCGCGCCAATGTCGTCGGCGTGCTCGACACCGGCCGGCCGGGGCCGACGCTGCTCTACAACGGCCACCTCGACACGCTGCCGATCCCGGCCGGCTACAGCCACGATCCGTTCGGCCCGTTCGTGCGTGACGGCCGGCTCTACGGCGCCGAGATCAACAACATGAAGGGGGCCGTCGCCGGCATGCTGGGCGCCATGCGGGTCTTTTCGTCGATCCGCGACCAGCTGTCCGGGCGGATCGTGCTCTCGACCGTGATGGGCGAGTGCGACAGCCTCGGACTCGGCACCTTGTCGCTCGTCGAGAACGGCCTCACTGCGGATTTCTGCATCAACGGCGAGCCGACCGACCTGCAGGTGATGACCTGCCACGTCGGCGTGACGCAGCTGCGCGTGCGTGCCACCGGGGTCGGCGTCCACGTCTGCCGCCGGAACGAAGGCCGCAACGCCCTCGCCGAGTTGCTGCCGGCGGTGGCCGCACTCGACGAGCGCT
>Ga0209902_100439_pt1 | contig 46049 bp, 39 predicted proteins | sample FECB27metaG_FD_188304 | JGI IMG/M metagenome (GOLD analysis project Ga0209902, IMG submission 188304) | Cyanobacterial communities from the Joint Genome Institute, California, USA - FECB-27 (SPAdes) (version 2) | ecosystem: Environmental > Aquatic > Thermal springs > Hot (42-90C) > Microbial mats...
GCGCCCGACTTCAGCGAAATGTTGGATACAAGCCTTGTCCCAGTCGAACTCCGCTGAAGCCATTCGAGAAGAAAGCGTGGACGTGCCTTTCGCGCTCACAGAACTGCTGAAAGGGGCAGGAGCCCCTTCCATCCCTGCCATCGAGGTTGAAGGCATCAATGCCGACAGCCGCGCCATCGGACGCGGCGAGGCGTTCTTTGCGCTGCCCGGTACGCGGGTGCATGGCGACGGCTTCGCGGCGCAGGCGGTCGGCCGCGGCGCCAGCGTGATGATCAGCGATCGCCAGCCGGAAGCCGATCCGGGCATCCCGGTGGTGCTGGTCGAGGATGTGCGGGCCGCCTATGCACAGGCCGCAGCCCGCCAGTTCGCGCCGCAGCCCGATGTCTCGGTCGCTGTCACCGGCACCAACGGCAAATCTTCGATTGTCTCGTTCGTGCGCCAGATCTGGGACGCCTGCGGCATTGCCGCGGCCAGCCTCGGCACGGTGGGCGTCGAGACCCGCGCCGGCATCCGGCCGCGCGAACTCACCACGTCGGACGCGCTGTCGCTGCATCGCGATCTCGGTGAGCTCAAGGCCGCAGGCATCGGCCACATCGCCATGGAAGCCTCGAGCCAGGGGCTGGACCAGCGCCGGGTCGACGGCCTCCGCTTCAACGCTGTGGCCTTCACCAACCTTAGCCGCGATCACCTCGACTACCATCGCGACATGGACGACTACCGCGATGCCAAGCTCCGGCTGTTCACCGACCTGATTGCCGAGGGCGGCGCCGCGGTGGTCAATGCCGATGATCCCGAGCACATGCCGTTCCTGTTCGCGGCGCTCGATCGTGGCGCTACGCTGATGACGGTCGGCAAGGAAGGGGCCTTCCTCGAACTGACCGATATCCGCAACGAAGGCTATGGCCAGCGGGTTACCGGCCGCATGGTCGGCGAGCCGGTCAGCTTCCTGCTGCCGCTCACCGGCGCGTTCCAGGTGAACAATGTCGCGGTGGCGCTGGCGCTCGCCGTCGCCACCGGCGCGCCGGCCGACAAGGCTGTGAACGCGCTCGAGCAGTTGAAGGGCGCCAGGGGCCGGCTGGAACTGGTGGCCGAGCACAATGGTGCGGCGATCTTCGTCGATTACTCGCACAAGCCGGTGGCGCTGGAGACGGCGCTCGAGTCGCTGAGGCCCTATGCCACCAACAAGCTGCGCCTGGTGTTCGGTTGCGGCGGCGACCGCGACAAGGGCAAGCGCCCGATCATGGGCGATGTGGCCGAGCGCATGGCCGATGACGTGATCGTCACCGACGACAACCCGCGCACCGAGGATGCCGCGACCATTCGCGCCGAAATCCTTGCCGCGGTGCCCAAGGCGCTCGAAGTCGTCGACCGCCGCAAGGCCATCGAGACGGCGATTTCACGTTTAGAGCCGGGCGACGTGCTGCTGATTGCGGGCAAGGGCCACGAGGACTATCAGATCATCGGCACCACCAAGCACCATTTCTCCGACCACGAAGTGGTGCTGGAGACCGTGAAAGGACGCTAGCGCCGATGCGACCACTCTGGACCGTCGCCGAGGTCGTCAAAGCCACCGGCGGCCGGCCCGAAGGCCTGTCGGACGGCCCGATTTCCTCGATCTCGATCGATTCCCGCGAAATCGCCCCCGAGGCGCTGTTCGTCGCCATTCGCGGCGACACGCATGACGGGCACGATTTCGTGGAGAAGGCGATTGAAGCCGGCGCGACGGCAGCGCTGGTGTCCGAGGCCTACCATGCGGCGCATGGCGGCAAGAACCTGATCGTCGTGCTCGATACCCTCAAGGCGCTCGAACAACTCGGCGTCGCGGCGCGGGCGCGCAATCGCGGCCAGATCGTCGCGGTAACCGGCAGCGCCGGCAAGACCACCACCAAGGAAGCGATCCGCACCGTGCTCGCCGCCTATGGCGAGACGCACTACTCGATCAAGAGCTTCAACAACCACTGGGGCGTGCCGCTGATGCTGGCGCGGCTGCCGCGCGAAGCACAGTTCGGCGTGTTCGAGATCGGCATGAACCATGCGGGCGAGATTACCCCGCTGGTCAAGCTGGTGCGCCCGCATATCGCGGTGATTACCACCGTGGCGGCAGCGCATCTCGAGTTCTTCAACTCGGTGGCCGACATCGCCGCCGCCAAGGCCGAAATCTTCCTCGGGCTCGAGCCGGGCGGCACGGCGCTGCTCAATGCCGACCACGACCATCTGCACATCCTGTTCGCCCATGCACGCGCGGCAGGCGTCGCCAAGGTGGTGACCTATGGGTTCGACGACAGCGCCGACTGGCATATCGGCCGGGTCGACACCTCGGCCTCGATGACGCTTTCCGAGGTGACGCACGGCGCCGACCGCTACGACCTGCGGTTGCAGGTGCCGGGCCGCCACATGGTGGCCAATGCGGTGGCGGCGCTGGCGGTGGCGCAGATTTCGGGCGAGGGGACCCGCGCGGCCATCGCGGCGCTCGCGAAATTCGGGGCACCCGAGGGCAGGGGGCTGACGCTGCGGCTCGGCCCCAACGCCAAACCGCTGTTGCTGGTGGATGAAAGCTACAATGCCAATGTCGCCTCGATGACCGCGGCGATGGACCTCTACAGTTCGGTCCGGCCACCCGATGGCCGCAAGTTCCTCGTGCTCGGCGATATGCTGGAGATGGGGCCGCAGGGCCCGCAACTCCACGCCGGACTGGCCGATGCGGTGCTGGAGACCGGTGCGACCGAGATCTACCTGGTCGGCGCGGCGATGCGTTCACTGGCCGACGAGTTGAGGCATCGCGCCGAAAGCGACCGCGAGATCCCCGGTGTGACGCATATGACAACTGCCGAGGAGATCAGTGATAGCGTTCTCGCGGCGCTTGCCTATGGCGACGCAGTTATGGTCAAAGGGTCGAAAGGCGTCCGCCTCTCACCTCTGGTGCAGAAGATCCGCGAGCGCTTCCAGAACGCCTAGGGGCGATGGGACACCGACAGCATGCTGTATTTCCTCGGGCAGTTGGGCGATAGCCTCGCCGCCTTCAATGTGTTCCGCTACATCACCTTCAGGACGGCCGGCGCGGTGATGACCGCGCTGTTCTTCGTGTTCCTGTTCGGCCCCGGCATGATCGCGGCGCTCCGTATCCGCCAGGGCAAGGGGCAGCCGATCCGCGAAGATGGTCCGGCCGGCCACCTGTTGACCAAGAAGGGCACGCCCACCATGGGCGGGCTGATGATCCTGTCGGCGACGGTGATCTCGATCCTGCTCTGGTCGAACCTCTCCAACGGCTATGTCTGGGTGGTGCTTGGCGTCACTGTTTCGTTCGGCGCGATCGGGCTTTACGACGATTACCTCAAGGTCAAGCGCATGTCGCATGCCGGGTTCTCCGGCCGGCAGCGGCTGATTCTCGAGGCGATCATCGGTGCGGTGGCCTGCTACTTCATCTCGGTGCTCGGCGACCCCGCCACCTCGACCTCGCTGTTCTTCCCGTTCGTCAAGGGCCTCGCAGTCAACCTCGGCTGGTTCTTCGTCCTGTTCGGCGCCTTCGTCGTGGTTGCAGCCGGCAATTCGGTGAACCTCACCGACGGCCTCGATGGCCTCGCCATCGTGCCGGTGATGGTGGCGGCGGCCTGCTTCGGGCTCATCGCTTACCTCGTCGGTTCGGCCACGTTCTCGGAATACCTGTTCCTCAACCCCGTCCCCGGTACCGCCGAACTCTCGGTGGTATGCGGCGCGCTGATCGGCGCAGGCCTGGGTTTCCTGTGGTTCAACGCCCCGCCGGCGCAGATCTTCATGGGCGATACCGGCTCGCTGGCGCTGGGCGGCGCGCTCGGCACCATCGCGGTGGCCACCAAGCACGAGATTGTGCTCGCGATCATCGGCGGGCTGTTCGTGCTCGAGGCGGTGTCGGTGATCGTCCAGGTGCTGTCGTTCAAGCTGACCGGCAAGCGGGTGTTCAAGATGGCGCCGATCCACCACCATTTCGAAATGATGGGCTGGACCGAAAGCCAGGTGGTGATCCGCTTCTGGATCATCAGCTTCGTGCTCGCCCTGATCGGCCTGAGCTCGCTGAAGCTGCGCTAGGCAGGTAGATAGGCAGGATCAGGCCATGCCCATCCCAGTCGTTCCGAAGATAGCCGCGCGCCGCGAGGGCGCCGGTCAATTCGGAGACCAGAATGCATCACAAGCGCAAAGGCCCCAAATCCACCCGGGCCGGCTGCCTTCTCTGCAAGCCGCATAAACGCCAGGGCACGCCCCGCGATCAGCGCCAGCGCCACTCGGCAAATCGTCGGCTGCTGGACGCAGCCCAGCAGGTCGGAATGCAGGGCTAGGCAGTTCGCCACTTCCCTCCCGCACCGACGTATTCCCGCGTAGGCGGCAACCCTGCGGGGCTGCCTCGGCCGGTGGTAGGGGCGGGAGGGGAGTGCCAACCACCAGCCGGTGAGCGTAGTCATGATGTGCCGGCAGTATGCCGCATACCGACTCGCAAAACGCGAGAGTCGTTGCGAACTTGGTAACCAACCGGGCGCTACAATTTGCATCTAGTTGTGCGTACGGGAGGCCGTCCGGATCAGGCGGCATCAAGGCATGTTTTCACGCGAGCGTAAGACCCCCATCGCCGAGTGGTGGTGGACGATCGACAAGTCGTTGCTTGCGGCGCTGATCCTGCTGCTGCTGGTCGGAGTGCTGTTGAGCTTTGCGGCAAGCCCGCCGGTGGCCGAGCGGCTGGGTCTCGGGCCCTGGCACTTCATCATCCGTCAGGCGATCTTCGCGGCGCTGGCTGTGCCGGTGATGGTCGCGGCGTCGATGCTGCCGCACCGGGCGGCGCGTATTGCGGCGCTGGGGGTGCTGGTCGTCTCCATCATCATGCTGTGGCTGACCCTGCGCTTCGGCGTCGAGGTGAAGGGCGCCAAGCGCTGGATCTCGATCGCCGGCAACACCGTGCAGCCCTCAGAGTTCGTGAAGCCGGCGTTTGCGGTGATCGGCGCCTGGCTGTTCGCCGAGAGCATGAAGCGGCCCGGCGTGCCGGCCCGCATCATCGCTACCGGCATCATGCTGATGATCGTCGCGGGCCTGCTGCTGCAGCCCGACATCGGCCAGACTGCGCTGGTGCTCGCCACCTGGGGCGTGCTGCTCTTCCTCTCGGGCATCTCGTGGTTCGTGATCTTCGGGCTGGGCGCCGCGGGCGTTGGCCTGCTGTTCGCCGCCTATATGTTCTTTCCGCACTTCGCCAAGCGCATCGACAGCTTCGTCAACCCGGAAGGCGGCAACACCTACCAGGTCGATCGGGCGCTGAGTTCGTTGCTCGAAGGTGGCTGGTTCGGTCGCGGCCCGGGTGAGTCGTTCGCCAACAAGCGGATCCCCGATGCGCATGCCGACTATGTGTTTTCAGCCGCCGCCGGCGAGTTCGGTGTGCTGTTCTGCCTGTTCCTCGTGGCGCTGGTCGCCTTCATCGTGGTCAAGGCGCTGATCGGGGCGCAGCAGCAGTCGAGCCTGTTCTCGCGCCTTGCCGCCTCGACCCTCGCCATCCAGTTCGGGCTGCAATGCGCCATCAACCTGGCGGTAAATCTCAGCCTGATCCCGCCCAAGGGCATGACGCTGCCGTTCGTCTCCTATGGCGGCACCTCGATGCTCGCCATTGCCTTCGCCATGGGGCTGATGCTGGCGCTGACCCGCAAGAAGCCGGAAGAGCGTCTCGCGACCGGGCTTCCCGTCTATCGCAGCGGAGTGCTATCCCCCGCCGAATGAGCAGATTCGTCCTTATGGCCGGCGGTACGGGAGGCCATCTCTTCCCGGCAATGGCGTTGGCGCAGGAGCTGCGCCGGCGCGGTCACGACATCCAGTTGATGACCGATCATCGCGTCGCCTCCTATGGCGACGGCTTTCCGGCCAGCGCCACGCATATCGTGCCGTCGGCAACGCCGTCGGTCAGCAACCCGATCCGCTTCGTCACCGCCGGCTTCAAGATTCTGGGTGGCATCGGCGTTGCCCATAGCGCGCTCGGGCGGGTGAAGCCCGACGTGGTGATCGGCTTCGGCGGCTACCCGGTGTTTCCGCCGTTCGTCGCGGCGAGCCTCCGCGGCATTCCCGGCATCCTGCACGAGCAGAACGCGGTGATGGGGCGGGCCAACCGGGCGCTGGCCAGGATGGCCAAGCTGATCGCGCTGAGCTTTGCGCGCACCCTCAAGGCCGAGGCCTTTGCGGACAAATCCGTGCTGGTCGGCAACCCGGTGCGTGACCGGGTGCGCAACGTCGCCAAGGTGCCATACCCTGATCTCGAAGCCGGTGGTTCGATCCGCCTGCTGGTGTTCGGCGGCAGCCAGGGTGCGCGGGTGTTTGCCGACCTGGTGCCACCAGCGATCGCCGAACTGCCGGCAGAAATCCGCTCGCGCCTGCGCGTCGTGCAGCAGTGCCGGGCCGAGGATCTCGATCGGGTGGCAGAGACCTATCGCCAGGCCAAGGTGAATGTCGAGCTCGCCGCGTTCTTCGATGACCTGCCGGAGCGCATGGCCGCTTCGCACCTCGTCGTGTCGCGTTCGGGCGCCTCGACCATCGCCGAACTCACCGCCATCGGCCGGCCGGCGATCCTGGTGCCGCTGCCCGGCGCCATCGATGCCGACCAGAAGAACAACGCGCTGGTGATGGAAGCCGCCGGGGGCGGCTGGATCGCCGAGCAAGCCACGCTTACGCCACTATCGCTTGGCACTCGCTTGGCATCAATTCTGGGTGACCGGGATGTGCTGCAGCGGGCCGCAGCTGCGGCCAGATCGCTGGGCCAGCCCGACGCCGTCACCAAGCTCGCCGACGCGGCAGAACGCCTCGCGGCCAAGGGGAACAAACCACAATGAAGATGCCGCGCAACATCGGACCGGTGCACTTTGTCGGCATCGGTGGCATCGGCATGAGCGGCATCGCCGAAATCCTGCACAACCAGGGCTACAAGGTGCGCGGCTCGGACAGCGCCGAGAACCCCAACGTGCAGCGGCTGAGGAAGATGGGCATCGAGGTGGAGATCGGCCAGAGCGCCGACAACCTCAAGGATGCGGCCGTGGTCGTGATCTCGTCGGCGATCAAGAAGGGCAACCCGGAACTCGCCGCGGCGCGGGCGCGCGGCCTGCCGGTGGTGCGGCGTGCCGAAATGCTCGCCGAGATCATGCGCTTCAAGAACGCCATCGCCATCGGCGGCACGCATGGCAAGACCACTACCACGACGCTGGTAGCGACGCTGCTCGATGCGGCGAATTACGATCCGACCGTGATCAATGGCGGCATCATCAATGCCTACGGCACCAATGCGCGGCTCGGCGACGGCGAATGGATGGTGGTCGAGGCCGACGAGTCCGACGGCACCTTCGTCAAGCTGCCGGCCGACGTCGCGATCGTCACCAATGTCGACCCGGAGCACCTCGACTATTACGGCGACTTCGACAAGGTGAAGCAGGCCTTCATCAACTTCGTCGAGAACGTGCCGTTCTACGGCTTTGCCGTCATGTGCCTCGATCATCCCGAGGTGCAGGCGCTGGTCGGGCAGATCCGCGACCGCCGCGTCATCACTTATGGCCGCAACCCGCAGGCCGATGTGAGGCTGGTCGATCTCGAGAACCATGACGGGGTGCAGCATTTCTCGGTCGAGATCCGCGACCGCATCCGTATGACGCATCTGCGGATCGATGGGCTCGAACTGCCGATGCCGGGCGAACATAATGCGCTCAACGCCACGGCGGCCATCGCCGTTGCCGACCAGCTGAAGGTGCCGGCGGAGGCGATCCGCAAGGGGCTGAAGAACTTCTCCGGTGTGAAGCGCCGCTTCACCAAGACCGGCACGGTCGGCGGCATTACCGTCATCGACGACTATGGCCACCACCCGGTGGAGATCGGCGCGGTGCTGAAGGCGGCGCGGCAATCGACTAGGCGCGATGTCATCGCCGTGGTGCAGCCGCACCGCTACTCGCGCGTCCACGACCTGTTCAACGACTTCGCCACCTGCTTCAACGACGCCGACACGGTGATCGTCGCGCCGATCTATGCTGCCGGCGAGGCGCCGATCGACGGCGTGACGCATGAGGAGCTGGTGGCTCGCATCCGGGCGCGCGGGCATCGCGATGCGCGGGTCATCGACCGGCCTGAGGCGCTGGCGCCGCTGATCGCATCGCGCGCCGCCGAGGGCGACTACGTCGTGCTGCTCGGCGCCGGCAACATCACGCAGTGGGCGGCCTCGCTGCCCGCCGAACTTGGCGCCCTGATCGGCAAGGAGCCCGAGCTGCCATGAACGTCCATATCCCGCAGTGGCCTGACCTGATCCCGACGCTCGGCGGCTGGACCGCGGAGGTCCGCGGCCAGCTGATCCCGAACCAGCCGCTCGACGAGATGACGACGCTCAGGGTAGGGGGGCCGGCACAGCTGTTCTTCCGCCCGGTCGACGAGGATGACCTGGCGTTCTTCCTCAGGCACCTGCCGGCGGAAATCCGCGTCACGGTGGTGGGGCTCGGCTCGAACCTCCTGATCCGCGATGGCGGGCTCGACGGTGTGGTGATCCGGCTGCCGGCCAAGGGGTTCGGCGCCATCGACATTCTCGATGGCCACCGGGTGCGCGCCGGCGCGGCGGTGCCGGACGTGAAGGTGGCGACCGCCTCGGCCGAGGCCGGCATTGACGGGCTGTGGTTCTACCGCGGCATTCCCGGCGGCATCGGTGGGGCACTCTACATGAATGCCGGCTGCTACGGCACCGAGACGCGCAACCGCATGGTGGAGCTGCGCGCGGTGACCCGGCAGGGCGAGATCATCACGCTCACCAACGAGCAGATGGGTTACCTCTATCGCAAGTCGAACGGCCCGCGCGGCGCGGTGTTCACTTCGGCGGTCTACCAGGGCTTTGCCGGCGACTCGGAGAAGATCCTCACCGAGATGCGCACCGTCACCGAACGGCGCGAAAGCACGCAGCCGACGCGCGCCAAGACGGCCGGCTCGACCTTCAAGAACCCCGAGGGGCATTCGAGCTGGAAGGTGATCGACGAGGCCGGCGGCCGCGGCTTTACCTTCGGCCGCGCCCAGATGAGCGAAATGCACTCCAACTTCCTCATCAACATGGGCGAAGCGGATGCGTTCGAGGTCGAGACCGTGGGTGAGTCGATCCGCCAGAAGGTACGCGACAAGCATGGCATCGAGCTCAAGTGGGAAGTCCGCCGCATGGGCCATTTCCTGCCTGGGCGCGAGGTGCGCGAGTTCATGGACGGCACGCCGTTCACGGGGGCGGTGTAGTGCCGATGAGTTTCGGGCGGTCGCAAGGCCCCCTCACCCGGCCTTCGGCCGACCTCTCCCCCAGGGGAGAGGTAAACAGAGGCACCATCGCGCCTCCCCACCACCTCTCCCTCTGGGGGAGAGGTCGCCGCGAAGTGGCGGGTGAGGGGGCCTTTTTCAAGGACGTTTTCAAGTGACCAAGCACGTCGCAGTCCTGATGGGCGGCATTTCGAATGAGCGGCCGGTGTCGATCTCGTCGGGCACCGAGTGTGCCCGGGCCCTGCGCAATGCGGGCTACACCGTCACCGAGGTCGACGTCGGCTACGATATTGCCGAGGTGCTGCGGGAGTTGAAGCCCGACGTCGCCTTCAACGCGCTCCATGGCCGCTACGGCGAGGATGGCACGATCCAGGGCGTGCTGGAGTTCCTGCGCATGCCCTACACCCATTCGGGTGTGCTCGCCTCGGCACTGGCGATGGACAAGCACCAGGCCAAGATCATGTTCAAGGCGGCCGGCATCCCGGTCACCGATCACACCATTGCCAACCGCGCCGAAGTTGCCCGCGCCCACGTCATGGCGCCGCCCTATGTGGTCAAGCCCATCTCGGATGGGTCGAGCTTCGGCGTGTTCATCGTCAAGGCCGATCAGTCGCACCCGCCGCAGGAGCTGCTGCGCGAGGACTGGACCTCGGGCGAAGAGGTGATGGTGGAGCGCTACATTCCCGGTCGGGAACTGACTTGCGCGGTGATGGGCGACGTGGCGCTGGGGGTAACCGAGATCGTTACCGACCTCAGCTTCTACAATTATGAGGCAAAGTACGCCAAGGGCGGCTCGCGGCACGTCATTCCGGCTGAAATTCAACCGAAAATTTACGACAAAGTGCAGAAGATGGCACTTAAGGCGCATGCAGCGCTTGGGTGCCGGGGCGTGTCGCGGAGTGACTTCCGTTACAACGACCAGGCGGGGCCGGACGGCGAGCTCGTCTGCCTCGAAATCAACACCCAACCAGGCATGACCGAAACGTCACTGGTTCCCGAACAGGCCCGCCATGCCGGCCACTCGTTCGAGGAACTGGTTGCCTGGATGGTGGAGGATGCGAGTTGCAACAGGTAGGGGCAAAGAGTTTCGCCAACGCCCAGCCTGTCGATCCCCGTCATTTCCCTGTTCCGCTTCCCCGCACCAGCCGGCGTGCCCTGGTCAAGGCCAGCCACGTCTGGGTGCTGCACAAGCAGGTCATTACCCGCATCGTCGGCGTGATCCTCGCGCTGCTCGTTGCGTTCGGCCTCTATGAAGCGCGCGACGTGATCGGCTCGGCCGGCCTCACCGCCTATCGGTTCGTGCAGGGCGAGTTCGCCCAGGCCGGCTTCGGCATCGACGCGATCGAGATCACCGGGCAGACGCTGACCGACGACAAGGACATCATTACGCTGTTGACCGTCGGCACCGGCAACTCGACGCTGACCTTCGACGCCCAGAAGGCGCAGGCGCGGCTCGAGTGGCTGCGCGCCGTCAAATCCGCCACCGTTCGCAAGGTCTATCCGAACCGCGTCATCGTCTCGATCGTCGAGAAGGTGCCGGTGGCGCGCTGGCGCATCGGCGATACCACCTGGCTGATCGATGAGACCGGCAAGAAGATCGGTACCGACATCAGTTCCTATACCGACCTGCCGCTGCTGATCGGCGAGGGGGCCGGGGATGATGGCGTCGCCATGGTGCGCGTGCTCGCCCGGCATCAAGGGCTCGACAACGAGCTGGCAGCGCTCAGCCGTATCGGCGATCGCCGCTGGGACCTGATCTATCGCAACGGCCTGCGTGTGCAGTTGCCCGAAAGCGGCGTGGCGCAGGCGCTCGACCAGCTGGAAATGTACCAGACCGACTATGCGCTGCTCGAGCGCGACGTGTCGGTGATCGACCTGCGCGTGCCCGGCCTCGTTACGCTGAAGCCCGGCGAGATCGCCGCGGTGCAGATTGCCGAAGCGAAGGGCGCCAAAGGCAAGAAGCCGGCCAAGAAACCCGCGAGCGCCCCGGCGGCGACCGCTCCTGCTGCCGCGCCCCAAGCGGCGGCTCCCGTCGTGCCTGTAACCCGGACTCAGTAAGACCATGATGACCGATGCCCTGACCGCGCGGCTCAAGCCAGTTCAGCCGGGCCGCACCTCGCTGGTGACGGTGTTAGACATCGGCTCGACCAAGATCTGCTGCGTCATCGCCCGGCTGGTGCCGCGTCCGGAAGGCAAGTCGCTGCGCGGCCGTACCCATAGCGTCGAGGTGATCGGCTTCGGCTATGGCCCGTCATCGGGCATCAAGAGCGGCGTCATCACCGATCTCGACAAGGCCGAGCAGGCGGTCCGCACCGTCGTCGGCATCGCCGAGCGGGCCGCAGGCGTCACCGTGCAATCGGTGATCGTCAATGTCACCGCCGGCCGTCTCGGTTCGGAAACCTTCTCTGCCGGCGTGAACCTCGGCGGCCAGGAAGTGGAGCGCGCCGACATCCAGCGGGTGCTGCGTGCGGTGAACGAGCGGTCGGTCCGTCCGGAGCGCTCGATCGTCCATGCGCTGCCGATCGGCTATGCCCTCGATGGCCAGAAAGGCATCAAGGATCCCAAGAACATGGTCGGCGAGAAGCTGTCGATCGATGTGGCGGTGATCTCGGCCGAGACGCTGGCCATGCGCAATATCGAGCTGGTGCTGCACCGCTGCCACCTGCAGATCGAAGCGCTGATGGCGACCCCCTATGCCTCGGGCCTCGCGACCCTGGTCGACGATGAGAGTTCGCTGGGCGTTGCCTGTATCGACTTCGGCGGCGCCACCACCACCGTCTCGGTGTTCTCCGATGGGCAACTGGTCTATGCCGACGCCATCGCCATCGGCGGGCATCACCTGACGCTCGACATTGCCCGCCAGCTCTCGGTCGGCATCGCCGATGCCGAGCGACTCAAGACCATGTACGGCTCGGTGCTGCCCGGCCAGACCGACGAGCGCGACATGATCGCCATCACCCCGGTGGGCGCGACTCGCGACGAAGCCCCGGGGCAGATCCCGCGCTCGCACATCACCCGCATCATCCGACCGCGAGTCGAGGAAGTGCTCACCGCCATCAAGGATCGCATGCAGGCGACCGGCATGATGGATATCTGCGGGCGTCGATTCGTCCTCACCGGTGGAGCGAGCGAGCTCACCGGACTGCCGGAAGTGGCGCGGCGGGTGCTCGCCCGCAACGTGCGCAATGGCCGGCCGATGGGCATTTCCGGCTTGCCGGAAATGGCCAAGGGCCCGGGATTCGCTACGGTTGCGGGGATGCTGATCTACCCGCAGGTCTGTGCCCAGGAATTCGTAGAGCCGCTGCGTTCGGCCCGCCTTACCGGCACTGACGGCTACTTTGCCCGGGTCGGCAACTGGCTGCGCACCAGCTTCTGAGTCTCGGCCGTCCCGGTACGGGACGGTACGATGACCCCTCATCTTCATGCTTAACGTAATGTCACCAAGCCGTTAGCTCGGCTTGCAAATTGCCATCACGTTAACGGTTTTGAGGGCATTGTTAGGGTCTGATTAACGAATTGGCGACTAATACTTGTCCCACACGCCACGCATGGGGCCATTCATGACCATCAACCTCACCATCCCGGACATTCAAGAACTGAAGCCGCGCATCACCGTGTTCGGTGTGGGCGGGGCTGGCGGCAACGCGGTCAACAATATGATCGCGTCGGGCCTGTCCGGAGTGGACTTCGTCTGCGCCAACACGGACGCACAGGCACTGGCGCTTTCGAGCGCGCAGCGGATCATCCAGCTCGGCGTCTCGGTCACCGAGGGCCTCGGGGCTGGCTCCCACCCGGAAGTGGGCAGGGCGGCAGCTGAAGAAAGCTACGACGAGATCAACGATCACCTGAGCGGCGCGCACATGGTGTTCATCACCGCGGGCATGGGTGGCGGCACCGGTACCGGCGCGGCGCCGGTGGTGGCCCGCGCGGCCCGCGAGCAGGGCATCCTGACCGTCGGCGTGGTGACGAAGCCCTTCCAGTTCGAAGGCAACCGTCGCTCGCGTCTGGCGGAAGACGGCATCGACGAGCTGCACCGGCATGTCGATACGCTGATCGTTATCCCGAACCAGAACCTGTTCCGGGTCGCCAACGAGAAGACCACCTTCGCCGATGCCTTCAAGATGGCGGATCAGGTGCTCTATTCGGGCGTCGCCTGCATCACCGACCTGATGGTCAAGGAAGGCCTGATCAACCTCGACTTCGCCGACGTGCGCGCCGTGATGCGCGGCATGGGCAAGGCGATGATGGGTACGGGCGAAGCTTCCGGCGAGGACCGTGCGCGGCACGCTGCCGAGGCGGCTATCGCCAACCCGCTGCTCGACGATGTGTCGATGCAGGGGGCGCGTGGCCTCCTGATCTCGATCACCGGCGGTCCGGACCTCACGCTGTACGAAGTCGATGAGGCGGCGAGCCGCATCCGCGAGGAAGTCGACTCGGATGCCAACATCATCCTCGGTGCGACCTTCGATCCGGATATGACCGGTACGATCCGCGTCTCGGTGGTTGCCACCGGTACCGACGCGACGATGGTCCAGGCGCTCGAGCCGATGAAGGCCAACCCGGCCCGCGTGCCGCTGCAGGCCGCGGTGATGCGCCAGGCGATGCCGGAGCGTACTGCGGTGGTTGCCGAGGCTCAGCCCGAGCCCGAGTTCGAGACGCAGGTCGAACAGGCTGTCGCCGAGGCGATCTCCTACGCCGAGCCGGCCTACCAGGAGTATCAGGAAGACGACGGCATCACCGTCGAGCCGTATATTCCGCAGGCCAGCCACACGCATCTCGAAGAAGCGCCGCGACTCATCGAGGCGCCGATTCCGAGCGCTTACGTGCCCTCCAGCGCCGAACGCCCCGACGGTCAGCGCCGGATGCCGCGCACCGAGGAGTTCCCGGCTGTTGCAAGGCAGTCACTCGCGGCGCAAGAAAAGCAGGAACCGGAGCCGCGCAATGCGCGTGCGCTGTTCAAGCGTCTGGCTTCGAATGTCGGCATTAGCCTTAAGTCGAATGAGCAGCCGCGGGCCGAGCCGGCGGTCGAGCCGAGTGCCGATGATGCTGCCGCGCGCAGCGCCATTGAAGCCGGAGGCGCCCGGAATGCGAGGGTTTCCGGTGGTGCCGAAGGCGCTCGCGGCAATGCCGACCAGTATGGTCGTGCACCGTCGCAGCCGGCTCAGAAAGAGCACATCGAGATCCCTGCCTTCCTCCGCAAACACGGCTAATAGCCGCGGGGGAAAGCCCGAATACACGCCCCCGGCGCGGCTTCCGCGCCGGGATTTTATTGTCTATGACTGCACCGGGTCGCAGACGGGGCTGGAGTCCTTAGAGCATGCATAAACTTTCGACGCGGCAGCGGACTTTAGCCGATGCGCTCGAATTCAGCGGTTTCGGTGTTCATTCCGGCGCCCCTGTTACCCTCACCCTCGAGCCTGCTGCGCCCGATAGCGGTTACACCATCACGCGTCTGCTCGATGACGGTCGCCGTCACGGCCCCGTGCCGGTGCATTTCTCGCGCGTGACGCGCACGACGCTGTGCACCACGCTCGACCTCGGCGACAGCGTGTCGGTCGCGACCGTCGAGCATGTGGTTTCCGCACTTTCCGGTATGGGCGTCGACAACGCGCACATGGTGCTGACCGGCGGCGAATGCCCGATCCTCGATGGCAGCGCCTGGCCGTTCGTCGAAGCCATCCAGCAGGTCGGCCTGATGGTGCAGCCGGCGCCGCGCCGTTATATCAAGATCATGCGCCAGGTGCTGGTGCGCAACAACGAGGCCTCCGCCGCGCTCGAGCCCTATAACGGCCGGCTGCTCGACCTCGAGATCGATTTCGACAGCCGGGTCATCGGCCGCCAGCGGATGATCTTCGACTGGACCCCGCGCAAGTACTACGAGGACGTGTCGAAGGCCCGCACCTTCGGGTTCGTGCGCGATGCCAAGATTCTCCGCCAGGCCGGTTATGCGCTCGGCTCCTCGATGGAAAATTCGATCACCGTGCACGAGGATCGGATTCTCAATCCGGGTGGCCTGCGTTACGAAGACGAGTTCGTCCGCCACAAGCTGCTCGACGCGATCGGCGATCTGGCGCTGTGCGGTCTGCCGATCTACGGCCGGTTCCGTTCCTACAAGGGTGGCCACGCCCTCAATGCCCTCGTGCTCCACGGCCTGTTTGCCAGCGAAGCCAACTATGAGATCGTCACGGCGGACCAGTTGCCGGCGGCGTTCGACGCGCTGGACGACATGCCGGAAGGGCTCAACGTACAATCCTACCTGCGGTCGGTTGGCTGACCAGCCAGCGCCACAGTTTTGATTTCTTTTGTCAGTAGTTCGCCTGCCGTTTCGGGTGGTGCGTTAAGGGATGGGGCAGGTCGTGACGATCTCTCAGCATGCAGGTATTTCGAGCCGGTTCGCGCGTTTCGTGCTGATGGGCGCTGTCGTGGTGCTGCTCGCCGGCTGCAACCTGTTCGGCCAGCCCAAGATCAAGGAAGAGGCGATCGTCCCGCCCGAGACCCTGTACCAGCAGGCGCTCGACGAAATGGACAAGCAGCGCTACGTCACGGCCGTCAAGACGCTGGAGAAGCTCGAGCGTCAGCACCCGTTCTCGGAATTCAACGAGAAGGCCAAGCTGATGCAGGTCTACGGCAACTATCGCATCGGCAAGTTCGAGGAAGCGATTCTCGCCGCCGACCGGTACACCGCGCTCTACCCGGGCTCCAAGGAACTGCCCTACGTGCTCTACCTCAAGGGCAACTCGTATTTCGGGCAGATCAAGGACATCACCCGCGACCAGCAGATCTCGAAGAACGCCATCGAGACCTACAGCCTGATCATCGCCAACTATCCTGACAGCAAGTACGCCAAGGACGCGCAGGAAAAGCTGGTGGTCGGCGTCGACCAGCTCGCCGGCAAGGAAATGTCGGTTGGCCGCTACTATCTCGGCAACGGCAACTATCCGGCCGCGATCAACCGCTTCCGCGTGGTTGCCGAGCAGTTCCAGACTTCGACCCACATCGAGGAGGCGCTGTTCCGCCTGACCGAAGCCAATCTGGCGCTCGGCCTCGTCTCCGAAGCACAGACCGCTGCCGCGGTGCTCGGCCACAACTATCCGCAGAGCAGCTGGTACAAGCAGGCGTTCGACCTGTTGGCCAAGCAGGGGATTTCGCCGCAGGTTAACGCCGGCAGCAGCCTCGCACAGCTGAAGAAGAGCTAAGGCGTTCGGAAAACGCTTCAAACAGGCAATAGAAATGTTGCCTGTTTGTTCCCCTTTGGGCTAGACTGGAGTGCCTTCAGGAAAGGTCGCAGACTTTTCTGGTTCGAAGGCGCGACAAATCCAGAACTGCGAGCATTTCTGCGAAATGCTCCAGACGGCGCGAGTTAGTTCGGCCTCGTTGGCCGGTCGACCATCGAGGGGCCACTCCGAATGCTCAATGCGCTTTCGGTCCGAAACATTGTCCTGATCGATCAGCTCGATCTTACGCTCGAAGACGGCCTCACCGCGCTGACCGGTGAGACCGGCGCCGGCAAATCCATCCTGCTCGACGCATTGACGCTGGCGCTTGGCGGCCGGGGCGATGCGTCGCTGGTCAGGGCAGGGGCCGAGAGCGGGCAGGTGGTGGCGGTGCTGCAACTGCCCAGGCATCACCCGGCCCGCGAGGCGCTGCGCGAGAACGCCATCGCCGACGACGAGGACATCATCCTGCGTCGTGTGCAACTGGCCGATGGCCGGACCCGCGCCTTCATCAACGACCAGCCGGTTTCCGCCGGGCTGCTGCAGGCCGTGGGCCGGCTGATCGTCGAGATTCACGGCCAGCACGACGATCGCGCGCTGATCGATGTAGCGACGCACCGCTCGGCCCTCGATGCGTTCGGCGGCCACGACTCGATGGTCAGCGCGGTGTGGAACACCTACGAGGCGCTGGTCGAAGCGGATGCCGCCGTGGCCGGCCAGCGCGCGGTGATTGCGGAGGCGCTGGCGCGCGAGGAATACGCCCGCCACGTCGTCACCGAACTGGGCGAACTGCATCTCGAAGTGGGCGAGGAGGAAACGCTCGCCGAGCGCCGCCAGCGGCTGATGACGCTGGAGAAGGCAGCTGAGGAGGTGCGTGACGCCGACGAGATCCTCAATGGCCCAACGGCGCCGGGGCCGGTGCTGGCCGGGCTGATGCGACGGCTGATGCGCAAGGCCGATGCCGGCGCGGCCGTGTTCCAGCCGATCGTCGATGCACTCGACACCGCGCTGGTGTCGCTTGATGCCACCTCCGATGCGCTCGAAGTGCTGAAGCGCGACATGGCATTCGATCCGGCCGATCTGGAGAAGGTCGAGGAACGGCTGTTCGCGCTCCGCGCCGCTGCCCGCAAGCATCACACCAGCTGCGACGGGTTGGCGGACGTGCTGGCCAAGTACCAGAGCGATCTGGACATGCTGCAGAGCGGCGAGCAATCGCTCAAGGCGCTGGAAGCCGCTGCGGAGGCCGCCCGCGGCGCCTACTCCGCCGCCGCCTCTGCCCTCAGCGCGGCACGCGAGAAGGCGGCCGCGGCCCTTACCGGGGCCGTGGAAGCGGAACTGCCCGACCTGAAGCTGGGCGCCGCCAGGTTCATCGTCGACCGGCAGGTCGATCCGTCTCGGGTTGCCGCCTCCGGCCACGACCAGATCGCCTTCCATGTGCAGACCAATCCGGGGACCCAGCCGGGTCCAATCCTGAAGGTCGCTTCGGGTGGCGAGCTCAGCCGGTTCCTCCTGGCGCTCAAGGTGGTGCTGGCCGATCGTGGCTCGGCGCCGGTGCTGATCTTCGACGAAATCGACACCGGAGTGGGTGGTGCCGTGGCAGACGCCATCGGGCGGCGGCTGGCGCGACTCGCCGGCAAGGTGCAGGTGCTGACCGTCACCCATGCGCCGCAGGTGGCGGCACGGGCACAGAGCCATCTGCTGATCGAAAAGCAGGCCATCGAAGAGGGGGCGTTCGTGCGCACCCATGTGCGCCGGCTCGATGGCAAGGCGCGACAGGAAGAAGTGGCGCGCATGCTGGCCGGCGCCAAGGTCACCGACGAGGCGCGCGCCGCGGCCGGGAAGTTGATTTCGGAGGTATCGTGAGCGAGGCGGAACGTGAGATCGAGAGCTTCTCCGAGGCGGAGGCCAAGGCGGAGCTCGACCGGCTGCACGCAGCCCTTGGTGAGGCCGACCGCGCTTACTTCGAGAACGATGCACCTGAGATCACCGATGCCGAGTATGACGGGCTGAAGCGCCGCTACCAGGCGTTCGAGATTGCCTTCCCGCAGTTGAAGCGCGCCGACAGCCTCAGCGACAAGGTGGCCGGCGCACCGGTCGAGGGCTTCTCCAAGGTCCGGCACGCCGTGCCGATGCTCAGCCTGGCCAAGGCCTATACCGATGAGGACGTGGTCGATTTCATCGAGCGTGGCCGACGGTTCTTCGAGCGCGACAAGGATCTGAAGCTGGTGTTTACCGCCGAGCCCAAGATCGACGGGTTGTCGGCATCGCTGCGCTACGAGAACGGGGTGTTCGTGCAGGGCGCGACCCGCGGCGACGGCACGGTGGGCGAGGACATCACCGCCAACCTCAGGACCATCGCCGACATCCCGCACAAGCTCAAGGGCTCGGGCTGGCCGCAGAGCATCGAGATCCGCGGCGAGGTCTATATGACCATGGCCGAGTTCGAGGCGCTGAAGGCGCGCTCGGCGGCCATCGGTGGGCAGGAATATGTGAACCCGCGCAACACCGCGGCCGGTTCGCTGCGTCAGAAAGACCCCTCGATCACCGCCAGCCGCAACCTCAGGTTCTTCGCCTATGCCTGGGGCGCCACTTCGGCCGAGCCGGCGGCGACGCAGTACGAGGCGGTGCAGAAGTTCGGCGAGTGGGGCTTTGCCATCAGCCCGCTGATGGTGCGCGCCAGCTCAATCGAAGAACTGATCGCGCAGTACAGGAAGATCGAGGAGCTGCGCTCGTCGCTCGGCTACGACATCGACGGCGTGGTCTACAAGGTCGACAACCTCGAGCTGCAGCGGCGCTGGGGCTTTTCGAGCGGCGAGCCGCGCTGGGCGGTGGCCCACAAGTTTGCCGCCGAACAGGCCTTCACCACGATCCGCGCCATCGACATCCAGGTTGGCCGCACCGGCACGCTGGCGCCGGTGGCCAGGCTCGCCCCGGTGGGCGTCGGCGGCGTGGTGGTGGAGAACGTCACGCTCCACAACGAGGACTACATCGCCGGCATCGACTCGACCGGGGCGCCGATCCGCGGCGACGAGCCGATCGACGTGCGCATCGGCGACACGGTGGTGATTCAACGCGCCGGCGATGTGATCCCGCAGATCGTCCGGGTGGTGCTAGAGAAGCGGCCGGACGATGCGGTGCCGTTCGTGTTTCCGCATGTCTGCCCGGTCTGCGGTTCGCCCGCGACGCGCGAGCTCAACGAAAAGACCGGCAAGGAAGATTCGCGCCGCCGCTGCACCGGCGAGCTGATCTGTGGCGCGCAGGCGGTCGAGCGGCTGCGCCACTTCGTGTCGCGCGGCGCCATGGATATCGAAGGGCTCGGTTCGGAGAATATCGACCTGTTCTTCAACTCGGGGCTGGTCCAGACCGCCGCCGACATCTTCACGCTCAAAGATCGCCGGCCGGAGGTGCAGCAGGCCTTTGCGGCGCGGCGTGACGCGCAGGCGCGGCTCAGGGAGGAGGCGTCGGGCAAGACGCGAAAGAATGCCCGCGGCGTCGAAGACCGGAGCTTTGAAGGCCTCGAGAAGCTGTTCGCCGCCATCGATGCGCGGCGCGAGCCGGAGCTCGACCGCTTCATCTTCGCGCTTGGCATCCGGCACATCGGCGAGACCACTGCGGCGGTATTGGCAAAGACCTTCTCGACCATCGAGGAGCTGATCCGCGTGGGCAAGGAAACGGCTGCCCATGCCGACGATCCGCACTCGGTGTTTCCGTCGGTCGACGGCATTGGCGACACGGTCATCGAGGCGCTGATCGATTTCTTCGGCAACGAGCGCAATGACGATGTGCTGGAGGCGCTGCTGCAGCAGGTCCGGCCAAAACCATACGTCGTCACCGTCTCCGCCACCAGCGAAGTGGCGGGCAAGACGATCGTTTTCACCGGCAGCCTCGAGAAGCTGACGCGCGGTGAGGCCAAGGCCATGGCAGAGCGGCTCGGCGCCAAAGTGGCGGGTTCGGTGTCGAAGAACACCGACATCCTCGTGGCTGGCCCCGGCGCCGGCTCCAAGCTCAAGGATGCGCAGGCGCTGGGCATCCTTGTTCTCGACGAAGATCAGTGGCTTGAGTTGGCAGCTAAATAGCTGATGCCAGCGCTCCAAAGGAGAACCGGGATGTTGAAACTGGCGACTGTCGCATTGTGCGCGGCACTGTCCTTCCCGGTGCTGTCTTGCCCGGTGCTGGCGGATGAAGCCGGCGATCTGGCGCGCCAGCACCTTTATGACGGGACGATCGGGCAGGGGCTCACCGAGCTGAAGCCGTTCTACGAGCGGCAGGATCTCGAGGGCCGTTTCGGAGTGGGGCTATTGAGCTTCATCCAGGGCGTCGAGCATTTCGCGCAGGGGCTGTATCGCCACGGCTTTGCCTCGCCGGATGCCGGCCCGATCATGGGGGCGCCGCTGGCCATGCCGGTGCCGGTCAACCCGAACCCGGAGCCGCTCGACTACGACAAGTTCCGCGCCATCCTGCAACTGCTGGTCGACGACATGGATGCGGCCCGCGATGCGCTGCTGACCGCCGGCGAGACCGGCGACTACGTCGTGCCGGTCGAAGTGCTGAAGGTTCGGATCGATCTCGACGGCGACGGCACGGGCAGCGAGAGCGAGAGCATCGGCAACGTGCTCAACGCCATGTTCGGCGCCGCCACGGTGCCCGGCCCGAGCGATCCCGGCGCGCCGGCCCCAACCCCGCCTGCGCCGCCCGATTCCACCATAGGCTTCGATCGTGCCGATGCGATCTGGCTGGCCGGCTATTCGCAGGTGCTGGCGGCGCAGGCGGATTTCCTGTTGGCGCATGATTTCCGGGCGCTGTTCGACACCACCTTCCACCGGCTGTTCCCGCGGGCCGGCCTGCCGATGCAGGAGTACACTCGCGCTACCGGCACGCTGATGCTCGATCCGGAATCGGACAATGCCATCGCCGATGCGCTGGCGGCGATCCACCACCTCAACTGGCCGGTCACCGATGCCGACCGGCTGAAGCGGGTGCTGGCCCGTTTCAAGGCGATCACCGATCTCTCCCGCCGCAATTGGGAAGCGATCCTCGCCGAGACCGACGACAACCGTGAGTTGCTGCCGAGCCCGAAGCAGACCGGCATCACTCCTGAGGCCAAGATCTCCGACGCGCAGGTGAAGGCCTGGTTGGCGACGCTCGACACTGCCGACCTGATCCTCGACGGCAAGCTGCTGATTCCGCACTGGCGGTTCCAGAAAGGTTTTGACCTCAAGGCCTATTTCGAGACGGCCAAGAAGACCGACCTGGTGATGCTGATCACCGGCTATGATGCGCTGCCATTCCTGCGGGATGGCCCGATTGCCAGCGCGGAGTCGTTCGCCGAGGCCAATGCAGTGTTCGGCGACGCGCTGATCGGCTATGCCTTCTGGTTCAACTGAGGGGTTTCCGGCCATGCGCCTGCTGATCGCCGCCGCCGCGCTGTTGCTGCTGGGCCAGCCGACGTTCGCGCAGTCATACTCCGACCCAAGGGCGCTGCTCGAGGCGCTCTATGCGGGGTACATGCCGCCCAACGACTACCCGCCGGACGAGACGGCGCTGCAGAGCGAGCGGCTCAACGGGCTGTTCGAGAAGGACCAGCAGGAAGCGAACGGCGAGATCGGCCGGATCGACTTCGGCCCTTACATCAACGGGCAGGACTATCAGGTCAGCGACCTCGTCATCGGCGAGCCCTATCTGGTGGGCGGCAAGGCCGTGGTGAAGGTGACGTTCCGCAACTTCGACACCCCGCAGGAGCTCGGCTTCGTCCTTGTCAACGAGGATGGCTGGAAGATCGATGACGTGTGGGGCGGCAGCGCCGATTACAACTACGACCTGCTCGATATCCTGCAATCGCCGCTGCCTTGATTGCGGCACGCCGCAGCCCTCAATGCGCCCAAACCCCTTGCTAGCCGGGACTAAACGAAACCGGGCACGACAGGGGCGGTCATGCGTCGCATCATAGCAAGTCTTCTGCTGATTATCGGCTTCACCGGCGCGGCGAGTGCCTTTGACAATCCCAAGGCGTTGGTCGAGGCGATCTACCAGCCGTACGGTGCCGGCGAGAAGCATGTCGACGGGCTGGAGAAGTTCTACTCGGCGCGCCTCAAGGATCTCTACGCCGCCAATATCGAGCGGCAGGGCGTCGACCAGAAGGGCGCGGCGGTCGATCCGGATGCGCCTGGGGTGCTGTCGTTCGATCCGTTCATCGAGGGGCAGAATTCTCTGCTGCTCGATCTGGTGATCAGCGAGCCGGTACTGAACGGCGATCGTGCCGTCGCCACCGTCAGCTTCCACAATTTCGACCACCTGAGCCTGATCAGCGTGGCCATGGTGCGCGAAGCCGACGGCTGGAAGGTCGACGATGTCGCCTCGCTCGCCGGCAGCCAGAACTGGCTGCTGTCCTGGCTGCTGCAGTATGATCCGTTTGGGCTGAACTGAGGGTTTCGCCGCCGGCGGGAATGGCCAGCCACAGGCCTCAGATCTCGCGCGTCGCTTCCTTCAGCCACGCCTTGGCCTCGCCCTTGAGCTGCGGGCCGATCTCCTTGAAGACGCGCTTGTGGTAGGCGTTGAGCCACGCCTTTTCCGGCCCGCTCAGTTGCTGCTCGTCGATCAGCCTGAGGTCGATCGGGGCGAGTGTCAGCGTCTCGAACTCGAGGAACTTGCCCTCACCGACGCTGCTCTCCTGCACCACGAGCAGGTTCTCGATGCGGATGCCGTAGGCGCCGGCCTTGTAGTAGCCGGGCTCGTTCGAGGTGATCATGCCCGGCTCGAACGGCACGGAATAGCGGCTCGAAATGCCGATCGGCCCCTCATGCACCGAGAGGAACGCGCCGACGCCGTGGCCGGTGCCGTGGGCATAGTTGACCCCATCTTCCCACAGGAACTGCCGTGCCAGGGCGTCGAGCTGCGCTCCGGTGGTGCCCTTGGGGAAGCGGGTGCGCGAGATCGCCATCATGCCGCGCAGAACGCGGGTGAAGCGGTCCTTCTGCTCGGCAGTGGCCTTGCCGGTGAACATGGTGCGGGTGATATCGGTGGTGCCCGACAGGTATTGCGCGCCGGAATCGACCAGCATCAGTTCACCCGGCTGCAGCTGCCGGTTGGTCTTTTCGTCGACACGGTAGTGGATCACCGCGCCGTTCGGACCGGAGCCCGAGATGGTATCGAAGCTGACATCGACCAGCCCCGATTCCTCGCGGCGGAAGCTCTCGAGTGCCGTGGCAATGCCGATCTCGTCGAGCAGGCCCTTGGACGCCTCCTGGTCGAACCAGTGGAGGAACCGGGCCATGGCTACGCCGTCGAGCTTGTGTGCCTCACGCATGCCGGCCAGCTCGGCCTCATTCTTTCTCGCCTTGGGCAGCAGCACCGGGTCGCGCCGCTCGATCAGCGTGGCTTCGCTGACGCTGCTGATCGCCTGCGCCACTGCCACCGGCACGGTCGCCGGGTCGAGCATCACGCGCTTGTCGCCGGCCCCGAGCTTGCGCAGGGCGGCGACCATGGTGGCGACATCCGCAACCTTTGCCAGACCCTCGAGGCCGTGGCGTAGCTCGGGCGTGATCTTCTCCTTGTTGAAGAACAGCGTCGGCATACCGGACTTCGGCACCAGCGCGAAGCACAGCACCACCGGCACGTGCGGCACGTCGCGGCCGCGCAGGTTGAACAGCCAGTTGATCGATTCCGGTACCGTCAGCACCAGGGCATCGGCATTGTCTTCGCCCATGGTGGCGCGAATCTCGGCCAGCTTGTCCGGTGCGGTCCTGCCGGCCCGGTTGTGGCCGAGGAACTCGATCGGGGCGTTGGGAGGGGCAGGGCGGTCCGTCCAGGTCTGGTCGACGAGATTGCCCACCGGCACCAGCGTCGCCTTGCCGCCCAGTTTCTTCTCGAGGTCGGCAAGCTCGCTCGGGGTGTGAAGCCACGGATCGAACCCGAGCTTGCCGCCCTTGGGCACGAAGTCGACGAGCTTGGCCGGCAGCCCGCCCTGGTTGGCTTCGAGCACGGTGATCAGCCTGGTGTCGGTCTCGGCCGGGGCCTGCAGGGTGTAACGGCCATCGACGAACAGCGCGGCCTTCTTCGCCCCGATGATGGCGAGGCCGGCCGAACCGGTGAAGCTGGTGACATAGGCGAGGCGCGCCTCGCTCTCCGGCACCATTTCGCCGCGATGCGCATCGGTGCGCGGCACGAGGAAAGCGTCGACGCCTGCCTCCCGCATGGCGACACGCAGCGCCTTGAGGCGTGGCGCCACGGTCCTGGGATCGGTACGGATATCGAAGCTCTGGTAGACGGTCGGGGCGAAGTCTTTGTCGGTCATGGTAATTTGCCGGAAAGAGGAAAATGGCGCGGACCGTATCAGACGCTCCGGGAGTTCCCAAGCCGAGCCTGCCATTCATTCCCGGTTCAGCGGTCAGCTGGCACTGGGACACCATGACTGAACGAAAGACCCTCTTCCGCCGCGTGTTCGAGTCGATGATCGACGGCCGCACCAGACAGGCGCAGCGTCACATCACCGAGTATCTCCGGGCCCATCCGGTTAAGGACGAATGGCGCCGCTGAGCCGATTCACCAGCCGTTAAGCCGCCCTGCACAATTGGCATGGCTGCCTTTCGCAACAACGACTTACCGGCGGGCTTCGCCTGCACTACATACCGAGCGTCGAGAGAAGCTCGACTTTGAGAAAGAGACCGGGAGAACAAGATGCCCGAGAGCAAGAACGATTTCCGCAAGGCGCTCGGCAGCGTCATCGAAGCGCGGGGCCGCGAGGCCACCCGCAGCGTCGGTCGCAGCCGTGAACACCTGCTGCTCGGCGCGCTGACCAAGCGCCCGAACTAAAACCAACGCGCGTCAGCGCGGGGTTTGGTATCTGTTTTGACGAGTCCCCGGATCGTGAGGTCCGGGGACTTTGCTTTGTCTGGGCTTGGCGCTCAGGCGAGAGACAGCAATGTCGTGATCGCCAAGAGGCCGAACAGCACCAGCATCGCCCACGCCGTCGCAGAGACGCCGGCCCAGAGGATCGGATTCTTGTCCTTGTGGATCGGCCCCCAGTTCCGCAGGAATATCTCACTGGCGGTACGCATCTTGCGAATGCCGGACCACGAGCCGAAGACCATCGATGCGGCGAAGGCGATCGCCGTGAGCTTGAAGAGATGCATGTCACGAAGCCACGCCGCGATGAACAGGGCGGGCATGCTGATGAACAGCGAGATGATGATCCAAAGTTGCGCCCGGGTGTACTTTGGTGCCTCCGGCACTACACCCGCTCCAGCACCAGCGTGGTCCATTCCTTCTTCACGATGCGCTGGCGCAGCACGATACCCTGCTGCGAGTACGCCGTGATCACCCGGTTGGCCTGGGTGTTGAGGATGCCCGAGAGGATCACCGTGGCGCCGATGGCAGTCACCTTGCGCATCCCTGGCGCCAGCGAAACCAGCGGACCGGCGAGGATGTTGGCGACGACCATGTCGTAGGGGGCGCCGGCGGCGATCTGCCGGTGGTCGAGGCCGGTGGCCTCGATGGCGATGATGTAGCGGCCGACGCCGTTGTCGCGGGCGTTCTCCACCGTAGTGGTCACGGCGATCGGGTCGATGTCGCTGGCCAGTACCGGCAGACGGGTGCGCTTGGCCAGCGCGATGGCGAGGACGCCGGTGCCGGTGCCGACATCGAGCATGGCACGGAAGCGCTTGCGCTTCAGGGCCCGGTCGATGGCCTCGAGGCAGCCGGTGGTGGTCTCGTGATGGCCGGTGCCGAAGGCCTGCGCGGCATCGATGCGGATGGCGGTGAGGCCGGCCGGAGGCGGGCTCTCCTCGTGGCTGCCATGCACGTAGAAGCCACCGGCGATCACCGGTTGCAGCCCCTCGAGCGATTTCGCCACCCAGTTGACGGTCGGGTCGATCGCCTCGACCGCAAAGCTCACATTGCCGCCCAGCGTCTCACGCGCGATCTGGTTGAAGGCCTCGACATCGGGTTCGCTGTCGCAGGTCGCCTCGAACACCCACTCGCCGGTGTCCTCGTTCTCGTGCGCCGACGCCGTGATGGCGATGTCTTCACGCGCCATCACGGCGTCGACCAGCGCATAGGCCTGGTCCTTGGTCAGCGGGACGGAGAGTTGCGAGAGCGTCATCGGGAAATGTCCTGTTCGCCGCTGTTTCGGGGCAGCGGCGCGCTAAGTCAATGGCCTGGCGCGCGGAGCGTTAAGCGGCGACCTCGGAGGGATCCAGCGACAGGCTGGCCCAGACCGGCAGGTGGTCCGACCCGGTGCGGGCCAAAGCCGAGCGATGCACCCCTGACGATTCGAGCTTGAAATCGCGGCTGGTGATGATGCGGTCGAGCTGCAGCATCGGCCGGCGCGAATGAAAACTCGGGCCCAACGGGATGATATCGTGGTGCCGCGCGAAGGCGACGAGGCATTTGCCATCTTCGGCCCACTGGTTGAGATCGCCCATGATCACCGTCGGCATGTGCTGTTCGAGCTTCTCGAGGTGGGCGACGATGGCATCGGCCTGTTTCATCCGGGAGTTGCCGAGCAACCCCAGATGCATGCCGACCACACGCATGGCGACACCGCCGATCACCACATCGGCCATCACCGCGCCGCGCGGTTCGAACGCCGGCAGCTCGATGCGCTGCGGATTGCGAACCTCGATGCCTTTCTTCACCAGCAGTACGTTGCCGTGCCAGCCGAGGCTCTGCTCGCGGATGCCGAAACGCACCGGCATGTAGTTGGTGAAGTCGACGATCAGGTCAGGCGACAGGGTGGTGGCGCGCTCGCCGAAGCGGCGATCGACCTCCTGCAGGGCGACGATATCGGCATCGACCTCGGCGAGGATCTTCATGATGCGGTCGGGCTGGCGGCGCCGGTCGGTGCCGATGCTCTTCCTGATATTGTATGAGGCGACTTTGATCATTAGTCCTGAGCGTGGGAGCTAGAGGATTGGCGAGAACAGGCGGGCGGCCTGGGCGATGAAGCGGGGGATCGGGTGGCGCTTGTCCACCTCGTCCTTGGTCACCTTGCGGCAATTGGCGAAGTCGGTCTCCAGCATTTTCTCCACCGCGGCGACAACGGCCGGGTCCGGCATCCACACCGTCATCTCGAAATTGATGGCGAACGAGCGGTTATCGAAGTTCACCGTGCCGACGCTGGCGATCCGGTCATCCATCAGCAGCACCTTCTGGTGCAGGAACCCCTTCTGGTAACGGTAGATGGCGATATCGTGTTCCACCATCGCATCGGCATGGGCGTTGCTGGCGAGCCAGACCAGCAGGTGGTCAGGCTTGGCCGGCAGCATGATGCGCACATCGACACCGCGCAGGATCGCCGCATAGAGCGCGGTTCGCATGTCGGTGTCGGGCACGAAGTAGGGGCTGACGATCCAGAGCCGCTGCCGGGCCTGGCCGATGACGTCGGCAAATGCGATGGCGCAAGCCTCGAGCTTGTCGGCCGGGCCTGTCGCCATCACCAGCGCCGAGACGTTGCCCGGTTCATCAATCGGATCGGGCGGCGGCAGGTTCAGCACTTCGCCGGTGGCCCAGAGCCAATCCTCCTGGAAGATCAGCGCCACCGAAGAGGCTGCCGGCCCCTCGAGCCTGAGCTGCGTATCGCGCCAGGCGCCGAACCGCTCGTCCTCGCCCAGATACTCGATGCCGATATTGGCGCCGCCGGTCCAGGCGACCTTGCCGTCCACCACCACGGATTTGCGATGGTTGCGGTAGTTGATCCGCATCGGACCGAACAGCCTGAGGAACTTGTGCCGGTGGTTGAAGCCGAAGATCCTGATGCCCTCGGCCCACATCCGCTCCTTGTATTCGCGCGACAGGCCGCTGCTGCCGACATCGTCGTAGAGCATGTAGACGGCCACCCCGGCTCGCGCCCGCTCCATCAACGCCGCCGCCAAGCGGTGACCCAGTGCATCGGCCTTCAGGATGTAGAACTGCACCAGGATGTAGGACTTCGCCGCGGCGATGCCTTCGAAGATCGACTCGAACGTCGCTTCGCCATCGACCAGCAGTTCGGCGGCATTGCCGGCGAGGAACGGCATGCCGGCGGCGCGGCGCTGCACCGGCCATTCGGCGCCGGCGTCACGATCGATCACCGCCAGGTCCTCACTGCGAATCAGGCGCGAGGCGCGCACCTGCATGCGGGTCTGGGCGTAGCTGTCAAAATGCTTCCAGCCGAACACGAGGTAGAAAATGATGGTGGGGAAGGGGAGGAAGGCCAGCGATACCAGCCAGGCGATCGAGCCCTGCGAGGTGCGTGAGGCGCTGATCTCGCGCACTGCACAGATGATGGCGATGGCGTAGAAGCCGGCGAGCACCATCGCGATGATGGGAATGCTCTCGACGACGGTCTCGACCGCTTCACTCATGTCGACGACGCCGTTCATTGCCGCTCCGCTGGTCCGCGTTAGACTAATAGCCGATGCACCGGGAACGGCCAGAGCCGAGTTCCTTCGCGCAAGATGGTTGCGCGCCGCGGCGAACCTCCGCAAAACTAGCAGCCGGACCTTTCCGGTCCGTCTTCCCGTCTTCGAAAGTCCCGCCAGTGTCGCCGCAACCGCCAATGCTCCGTCAGAACGCCATGACGGGAATTGCGTTCAAGCTGAGCTCGGTCTGCGTCTTCCTGGGGATGTCGAGCCTGCTCAAGGCCTCCGAGGGTGTGCCGTCGGGGCAGCTGGTGTTCTTCCGCTCCTTCTTCGCTATCCTGCCGATCATCGCCTACCTGATCTGGAAGGGTGAGCTCGGCGTCGGCCTCACGACCAGGCACCCAGTGAGCCATCTGCTGCGCGGGCTTGTCGGCACCGGCGGCATGATGACCGGGTTCTTCGCGCTGACCCAGTTGCCGCTGGCCGAGGCGATCACCATCAGCTACGCCACGCCGCTGCTGATCGTGGTGTTCAGCGCCGTGTTCTACCACGAGCAGGTGCGGCTTTACCGCTGGAGCGCCGTGCTCGTCGGCCTCGTCGGCGTCATCATTATCATCTGGCCGCGCCTCACGGTGTTTTCCGGCGGCATCTCCGATATGAGCGGGGCGACGCTGGGCGCCGTTTCGGCGCTCGTCGCGGCGGGCTTTGCCGCCACCGCCATGGTGCTGGTCCGCAAGCTGGTCGAAACCGAGCGCTCCGCCACGATCGTCCTCTATTTCTCGCTGACCTCGTCGGTGTTCGGCCTCGCCACCCTGCCGTTCGGCTGGGTGATGCCGACCACCGAACAGTTCGCCCTGTTGATCGGCGCCGGGATTTTTGGCGGCATCGGTCAGATCCTGCTCACCGAATCCTACCGCCATGCCGACATGTCGGTGGTCGCGCCGTTCGAGTACGCTTCGCTGATCCTCTCGGTGGCGATCGGCTACGTGATCTTTCACGACGTGCCGACGATCGAGATGCTGGTGGGCGGCGCCATCGTCGTCGGCTCCGGCCTCTTCATCATCTACCGCGAGCACAAGCTGGGGCTCGAGCGGAAGAAGGCGAGCGAGGTCAGCCCGCCGCAATAGGGAGCTGCAGATGGACGTTGTCGCACTCGATCGTTTCATCGTCGAGGCCAAGCGCCAGACCTATGTCGGCGATGGCGTGAAGGCCATAGCAAGCCCCGCGGGCGCGCACGATCTCACATTTGTGGAGGGCGACTGGTCCTATCGCGACACCTATTTCGGCGGCACCAACTTCCTTGGACAGGAAACCGTGTGGTTACGCGATGAGCTGGTCTGGGCGATGAACTATTACGGCTACATCCTGCGTCGGGACCTGATCGACGCCAGTCAGGCCGGTGCTACGATCCAGGCGGCGCTGTCGGCCATGTACGCGGAGGGGCGCTTCCTCGGCGGCTTCGAGTGGCGCGGGCCGCACGGCACCTATCTCGACAGCACAACCGGCGATGCGGCGCATTTTCAGGTCGCGAGGTGATCGAAATCGGCGGGGTTGAAGCCTACGCGCTCGACTATTTCGGCGGGCCGGTGAAGCCCTAGCGGAAGCGCTGACTGCGTCCCCATATCATCGGCAAACAGGAGCGCGCCGATGTATCACGCAATCGTCCGACGGGTCGTCACCGGGTTGTTCGATGCCATAAACCGGGGCGACGCCGGACCCGTGCTCGATGGCTTTGCTCCTAGCTTTGAGCACATCTTGCTCGGCACGAGCGCGTTGGGCGGACGCCGCACCTCGCTTGAGAGGACTCGCGACTGGTATGCGCGGCTCTACCGACTATTGCCGGACATCCATTTCGACATCGACCGCATCACCGTCAGCGGCACGCCCTGGAACACCCTGGCGGTGGTCGAGTGGCGGGAGCGCAATTCCGGCACCGATGGGGTGGTGACCACCAATAAAGGTATCCATGCCGTGCATATCCGTTGGGGCAAGATGACCCGGCTGATCATCTGCCCGGACACCGCGCTGCTGGTGGCGACGCTCGATCGGCTGGCGCGTGGCGGCGTCGACGAGGCGCATGCGCCGATGATCGAAGGGTAGGTTCATATCTGAACTGCGAAGTCCGACATCAGCCACTGGCCGCTCGAGAGCGAGAGGGTGATGACCAGCGTTGCCTCGCCATTCTCGAAGGCGGCCGGGCACTTCCAACGGCTCCAGCCGTTCCAGTTCTCGACCTGCATCCCCTCGATCTGGCAGGCCCGGTTGGTCAGCAGCGCACCCAGAATCTGGATGTAGCGGGAACTGTCGTATTGGCCCTTGGCGTGGGCGGCGACGAACTCGGACGTTGCCAACGGGTCGAAGCTGGTCCGGCCCCAGTCTGTCACCACCGCAGCGACCACCTTGTCGGCCACGGCACGAGACTGGGCAACCTGCTGGTCGAGGGAGGAGAACAGGCTGACCCCGGCCCAGATGAGCCCGATGATCACCAGGCCGGCGACCACGACGATGACTGTCCTGAGGCCACTCGACGTCCTGGGTTTGATTGGCCCGGCCCACGGCATGTTCACGTCCCCTTCGCAAAGAGCAGCAACTGCTTAGCTGCCTTCTGTTCCGGCTGCCAGGCGAGGAAGCGATCTCGCTCGTTGGGGGCCGGCAGGTGGCAGGTGTCACGCCTGCCGAAGAACTGCATGCGGTGGCGGGCAATCCAGAAGTAGAGTCCGTCGCGAACCGGGTGGGGCAGGGCGCCGGCGACCGCCCCCATCGACCAGGGCAAGCCGAGCCGCCGTCCGATCTCGATCACCGCATCGGAGGCGAAGAACGGCAGGCCGTCGGCGAGAACGATGAAGGTCTTGTAGTCATGCGGATCGAGCCCGTAGTGGCGGTAGATCGAGGTGCCTAACTCGCCTTGTGCGGCGATGAAGCGGAACACCCGCTGCCGATCATGGCGCAGCACGAACTGCACGGCGCTGGAGCAGAGACCGCAATAGCCATCGTAGATCATCACTGGATGGTCGTCGGCGAACGTGGAGACGCTAGCGTCCTGCCGGTAGCTGTAGGCCTTGCGCCTGGTGCTCACGGCTTCTGCACGAAGCTTTCGAGCACCTTCTTGCGGCCGGCCTTTTCGAACTCGATGGTCAGCTTGTTGCCTTCGATCTGATCGATCCGGCCATAGCCGAACTTCAAATGGAAGACGCGCTCGCCGACATCGTATTTCGAGCCGCGGCCATCATCGACCGAGCGGGCGACGAGGTCGCCATCGATGGTCACCGGGCCGGCCGATTTGCGGGTCGAGGCCTGGGCGCGGGCGCGTTGCCAGCCCGGGGTCTCGTAAAGGGAATCGAACGGGTCGCGGGTGTCGAAGCGGCCGCCGGATGTCCGTCCGCCGTAACCGTAGCCGCCATAGGCGGAGCCGGTGTCCTTCACCTCGACCGCTGCCGCGGGCAGCTCGTCGAGGAAGCGGGATGGGATGGCCGATTGCCAGAGGCCGTGGGTCAGCCGGTTCTGCGCCACCGAGACGCGCAGGCGTTTGCGAGCCCGGGTGAGGCCGACATAGGCGAGGCGGCGCTCCTCCTCGAGGCCGGCACGCCCACTCTCGTCGAGTGTACGCTGGCTGGGGAACAGTCCTTCTTCCCAGCCGGGGAGGAACACGGTTTCGAACTCCAGCCCCTTGGCCGAGTGCAGCGTCATGATCGACACCGCGTCCTCGGCCTCGCCGGTGTCGCGGTCCATCACCAGCGAGACGTGCTCGAGGAAACCGCCGAGCGAGGAGAACTCGCCCATCGAGTTCACCAGTTCCTTGAGGTTCTCGAGGCGGCCCTCCGCCTCGGCGGATTTGTCGTTCTGCCACATCTCGGTATAGCCGGACTCGTCGAGCACCTGCTGGGCCAGCGCCACATGCGGCGGGTCGCGGCGGGCCGGCGATGCCAGCTCGTCCTCGAGCGAATCCTCGGAGGGCAGGGCGCGGGCGCGTTGGTTCCAGTCGTCGAACTGATCCATCAGCTGGCGTAGCGTCGTGCGCTGCTTGGGCTTCAGCTCTTCGGTCTGGATCAGTGTCCGCACCGCAGCTGTCAGCGACGAGCCCTGATGGCGGGCCGCATCGTGCAGGATCTGCAGCGTCGAGTCGCCCAGGCCCCGCTTCGGCGTATTGACGATGCGCTCGAAGGCGAGGTCGTCGGTCGGGTTGAACACCAGCCGCAGATAGGCCAGTGCGTCACGGATTTCCTTGCGTTCATAAAAGCGCGGGCCGCCGATGACCCGGTAGTTGAGCCCGAGCGTTATGAAGCGCTCTTCGAAGGCGCGCATCTGGTGCGACGCGCGCACCAGGATGGCCATCGAGTTGAGCGCGTCGCCTTGGCGCTGGAACTGTTCGATCTCTTCGCCGACCTGGCGCGCTTCCTCGTCGGAATCCCACACCGAGGTGACCATCACCAGTTCGCCCGGCTCGCCGACATCGGTCTGCAAGGTCTTCCCCAGTCGGCTCTGGTTGTTGGCGATGAGGTGCGAGGCGGCCTTCAGGATATTGCTGGTCGAACGGTAGTTGCGCTCCAGCCGGATCACCTTGGCGCCGGGAAAATCCTTCTCGAAGCGGAGGATGTTGTCGACCTCGGCGCCGCGCCAGCCATAGATCGACTGGTCGTCGTCGCCGACCACGCAGAGGTTGGCCTCCGACGCGGGCTTCCCCTGTGCCAGCAGCCGCAACCACAGATACTGGGCGACGTTCGAATCCTGGTATTCGTCGACGAGGATGTATTTGAAGCGCCGATGATACTCGGCCAGAACATCCGGGTTCTCGCGAAACAGTTTGATGCACAGCAGCAGCAGGTCGCCGAAATCGGTGGCGTTCAGCGTCTTCAGCCGATCCTGGTACTGCTGGTAGAGGTCTGGCACCCGGCCATTGGCGAAGGCGGCGCGATCGGCCATCGACACGTCGGCCGGCAACTGGCCGCGGTTTTTCCAGTTGTCCATCATCCCGGCAAACTGCCGGGCTGGCCAGCGCTTCTCGTCAATGTTCGCTGCTTCGAGCAACTGCTTGATCAGCCGGATCTGGTCGTCGGTATCGAGAATGGTGAAATCGGAGCGCAGCCCCACCAGCTCGGCATGCCGGCGCAGCAGCCGCGCGCCGATCGAGTGGAAGGTGCCAAGCCAGGGCATGCCCTCGACGCCCGCGCCGACGAGAGCGCCGATGCGCTCCTTCATCTCGCGGGCGGCCTTGTTGGTGAAGGTCACCGACAGGATTTCCGACGGCCAGGCCTTCTTCGAGTTGAGGATATGAGCGATGCGGGTGGTCAGCACCCGGGTCTTGCCGGTGCCGGCGCCGGCCAGCACCAGCAGCGGGCCCTCTGTGCTCAGCACGGCGTCGCGCTGTTCCTCGTTCAACCCTTTCAGGTAGTCAGGCGCAGCCGCTCCCCGGCCAAATTGGCTGGTGATCGACCCCGCCTGCGGGCGCTCGAGGCGCTGCGATTCTGCTGCCATCAGGGAAACGACGAATCCTGTTTCGTTCTCATTGCTAGATATAGGCAGTACGGGCGGCGATGTATATGCGCGGGGCGGCTGTCACAGAGCTGTCACCACATTGTCATGTGGTCGTTGTGCGGCGTGCCTAAGCGGAAGCCCTCGATTTCTCAGGGGCGCCATTTCATGCAGTTCAAATCCATTCTCCTCGGCCTCACCGCCGGCCTTCTTGCGACCGCAGCCTATGCCGCGCCGGTGTTCAACCGTATTGCCAGCTTCCCGGTCGAACTGAACAACCCCGAGGCCAAGGCGACCTCGTCGGAAATCATCACCGCCTCGGAAGACGGGCTGACACTGGTCTATTCCGACAGCCCGGCCGGCGGCATCGGCTTCATCGACATCACCGACGCCAAGGCGCCGAAGGCTGGCGGTTTCCTGGCGCTCGACGGCGAGCCGACCTCGGTGACCATTATCGGCAACAAGGTCTACGCCGCGGTCAACACGTCGGAGAGCAAGGTCAACCCGTCAGGCAAGCTGGTGGTGGTCGATCTCGCGACCAAGGCCATCGAAAGCACCGTCGAGCTGGGCGGCCAGCCCGACTCGATCGCCCACAATGCCGCCGGCACCATTCTCGCCATCGCCATCGAGAACGAGCGCGACGAAGAGATCAATGATGGCGACATTCCGCAGGCGCCGGGTGGCTACCTGGTGCTGCTGTCGATCAATGGCGGCGCGCTCGATCCCGAGAGCCTTGCCAAGGTCGAGTTGACCGGCCTCGCTGCGATCGCGCCGGAAGATCCGGAAGTCGAGTACGTCTCCTTCAACGGCCTCGACGAAGTCGCCGTGACGCTGCAGGAGAACAACGAGATCGTCATCGTCGATGGCAAGACCGGTGCGGTGAAGTCGCACTTCTCGGCCGGCACCGTCAGCCTCGACGGCGTCGACACCAAGAAGGACGGCGCGCTGAAGTTCACAGGCAAGCTGGAAGACGTGGCCCGCGAACCTGACGCGGTCAAATGGCTCGACGACAACCGTCTTGTCGTAGCCAACGAGGGCGATTGGAAGGGCGGCTCGCGCAGCTTCACCATCTTCAACAAGGACGGTACCGTCGCCTACGAGAGCGGTCCGTCGATGGAATACGAGGCGGCACGCCTCGGCCACTATCCGGATGCGCGCAACAAGAAGGGTGTCGAGCCGGAGGGCCTCGAGGCCGCTACGTTTGGCGATGCCTCCTACCTGTTCGTCGCCGAGGAGCGTGCCTCGCTGGTCGCCGTTTACAAGGATACCGGCGCCGAGCCCGAGTACCTGCAGTCGCTGCCCTCGGGCATCGGGCCGGAAGGCTCGGTCGCCATCCCCTCGCGTAACCTGTTCGTTACGGCGAACGAGACGGACCTGCGCGCCGACGGCCTCGCCGGGTCGCACGTTATGCTCTATGAGCTGGGTGAAGGCGAAGCGGCCTATCCGCAGCTGATTTCCGACCTCGATGCCGACGGCAAGCCGATCGGCTGGGCCGCCATTTCTGGTGCCGTGGGCGATGCCGAAAAGCCTGGTATCCTCTATGCGGTGAGCGACAGCGTGCTCAGCGCCCAGCCGGCGATTTACGAGATCGACGCCACGGCCAAGCCGGCGAAGATCGTCAAGAAGACCGTCATCACCCGTGGTGGCGACGCGGCGCAGAAGCTCGACCTCGAAGGCATCACGCTCGACGGCGAAGGCGGCTTCTGGGTGGCCTCGGAAGGCCGCAGCGACAAGCTGACGCCGCACGCGCTGTATCGCCTCGATGCCGATGGCAAGATCACCGAAGAGGTGGCGTTCCCCGAGGCGCTGCTGCCGCACGAAATTCGCTACGGTGCCGAAGGTGTCACCAAGGTCGGCGATAGCCTGTGGGTCGCCATCCAGCGCGAATGGAAGGACGATCCCAAAGGCCAGGTGAAGCTCTTGGGCTACAACACCAAGGAGAAGACCTGGTCGGCGGTGCGCTACCCGCTCGAGGCTGCGGCCGAGGGCGCGTGGAACGGCCTCTCCGAGATCACCGCACATGGCGACTACGTCTACATCGTCGAGCGCGACAACCAGATCGCCTTGAAGGCGGCGCTGAAGAAGCTCTACCGCGTGCCGGTCTCGGCGCTGGTCGGCGCGGAAATCGGCAGCGAACTGCCGGTGGTCAGCAAGGAAGAAGTCCGCGACTTCATCCCCGACCTCGCTTCGAACAACGGCTATGTTGTCGACAAGGTCGAGAGCTTCGCCATCGGCGCCGACGGCACCGGCTACGTGATCACCGACAATGACGGCGTCGCCGACAGCTCGGGCGAAACCTTCTTCTGGTCGGTCGGCACGATCCAGTAACGAACAGCCTCCTCTTTGCGAGGCTCAGGGGCCGGTCCGAAAGGACCGGCCCTGCTGCATTTTGGGGGGCGGTTCTCGGTACGCTCGCAACACCCACCGGCCGTCATCCCGGCGAAAGTCGGGATGACGGCCGGTGAGGGGAGGGAGGCCGGAGGTTGGCAGCTTGTCCGGTTCGGTGTTCGAGAGCAGATGGCTCGTTCCTGGCCCCCATCCTGAACGCCGGATGAATCGCACGTGACGTTTTTGCAACAGCAAGATTGAATCCAGATTTTGCCGCTGGGCGGTCAACGTTTTGCTGAGGATCGCCGCCACAATGTGACCCTAAAAGAAGCAGAGGACAAAAACTCGGACGGGCTGCAACGAACGTGGAAGCCATTTGCTTTCGCACCGAACCATTCGCGTGCTCCCCGCCCTTGTGCCTTGTCAGGCCGAACCCCATAAACGGCGCCTTCTGAGGGGTGCCGGAGAACACCGGCCGGACAAGCGGGACCAGGAAATGGCATCGAACTACGTCGATAAATCGCGTCTTCCCAGCAGGCATGTGACAGAGGGTCCGGAGCGCGCTCCGCATCGCTCGTATCTCTACGCCATGGGCCTGACCAGCGAGCAGATTCACCAGCCGCTCGTCGGCGTGGCGACGGCCTGGAACGAGGCGGCGCCGTGCAATATTTCGCTTGGACGCCAGGCCCAGGCCGTCAAGAAAGGCGTCGCCGCCAACCACGGCACGCCGCGTGAATTCACCACCATCACCGTCACCGACGGCATCGCCATGGGCCATGCCGGCATGAAGTCGTCGCTGGCTTCGCGCGACGTGATCGCCGACTCGGTCGAGCTGACGATGCGCGGCCACTCCTATGACGCGCTGGTCGCCATGGCCGGCTGCGACAAGTCGCTGCCCGGCATGATGATGGCGATGATCCGGCTCAACGTGCCGTCGATCTTCATCTATGGCGGTTCGATCCTGCCGGGCCGCTTCCGTGGCCGCGACGTCGTGGTGCAGGACCTGTTCGAAGCCGTCGGCCTCCACTCGGTCGGCAAGATGGACGACGAGACCCTCGACGAGCTCGAGCGCGTCGCCTGTCCGTCCGCCGGTTCCTGCGGCGGTCAGTACACGGCCAACACCATGGCCATGGTGGCCGAAGCTATCGGGCTTGCATTGCCGTATAGTTGCGGCGCTCCGGCCCCGTACGAAATTCGCGATGCGCTCTGCGCGAAGGCCGGCGAGCAGGTGATGGAACTGCTCAAGGTGCAGCTCCGGCCGCGCGATATCGTCACCCGCAAGGCGTTCGAGAACGCCGCGATGACCGTCGCCGCCACTGGCGGTTCGACCAATGCCGCGCTGCACCTGCCGGCAATGGCGCACGAGGCGGGCATCGATTTCGACCTGTTCGACGTCGGCGAAATCTTCAAGCGCACGCCCTATATCGGCGACCTGAAGCCGGGCGGCAAATACGTCGCCAAGGACCTGTTCGAGGCCGGCGGCATCCCGCTGGTGATGAAGGCGCTGCTCGAGGGCGGGTACCTGCACGGCGACTGCATGACCGTGACCGGCAAGACCGTGGCCGAGAACCTCGAGAAGGTGAAGTTCAACACCGAGCAGGACGTGATCCGCTCGACCTCCAACCCGATCTCGCCCACCGGCGGCGTGGTGTCGCTGCGCGGTAACCTCGCGCCCGATGGCGCCATCGTGAAGGTCGCCGGCCTCAAGAACCTGCGTTTCGTTGGTCCGGCCCGCGTCTTCGACACCGAAGAGAAGTGCTTCGAAGCCGTCGAGAAGCGGACCTACAAGGAAGGCGACGTGCTCGTCATCCGCTACGAGGGTCCGAAGGGCGGCCCCGGCATGCGCGAGATGCTGTCGACCACGGCGGCACTCTATGGCCAGGGCATGGGCGACAAGGTTGCGCTCATCACCGACGGTCGCTTCTCCGGCGCCACCCGCGGCTTCTGCATCGGCCATGTCGGTCCGGAAGCGGCGATCGGCGGCCCCATCGCCCATATTCAGGACGGTGACATCATCACCCTCGACGCCACGACCGGCGAGATCTCGGTCAACGTGTCGGAGGAAGAGTTTGCCCGGCGCAAGACGAGCTGGGCCCCGCGCGAGACCGAGTATGGCTCGGGCGCGATCTGGAAGTATGCCCAGCTGGTGGGACCGGCGCGTTACGGCGCGCTGACCAACCCCGGCGCCAAGGGCGAAAAGGAGCAGTATGCGGACATTTAGGGCAGGAGCCCTTGTTTCCGTTGCGTTTTGGGCTGCGCTCGCGATTGCGGGCGTAGCCACCCCGGCTGCCGCTCAGGTGAGTGGCGTCTTGCCGTCGTTGCCGGCTGCGCCTGAGACGGCTGCCGATGCGGCGCTGGCCATGGCCAACCAGCTCGACGGGGCAGGGGGCGGCATTTCCAGCGCCGACCTGATCGCCGCGCTCGAGGATGCGGCGCTTGCCGGCCAGCCGATGGCGCTGTTCCAGCTCGGGCTGATGTACGAGAGCGGCGAAGGCGTCGACAAGGACCCGGTCAAGGCGTTCGGCTATTTCAGCCAGATCGCCGACGAGCATGCCGACACCGCCCCCAAGGGCGTCGAAGCCGATATCGTGGCGCAGTCGTTCCTCAAGATCGGCGAGTACTATCGGCAGGGCCTGCCGGAAGCCGGCATCCAGAAGAACGAAGCCTATTCCAACAAGCTGATCATGCACGCCGCGTCGTATTTCGGCGACGCCGACGCGCAGTACAAGGTTGGCGAGCTCTATCTCGACGATGCCGAGCTCGGCGACAATCCGCTGCAGAGCGCCCGCTGGCTCAACCTCGCGGCCCGCAAGGGCCATGCCGGGGCACAGGCGAAGCTCGGCAGCATGCTGTTCAACGGCCAGGGGATCGATGCCGATCCGATCGAAGGGCTGATGTGGCTCACCGTGGCTTCGCGCCGCGCTGCCGGCACCGCCGATGACGGCTGGATCCACGACCTGCTGACCAACGCAATGTCGGTCGCAACCCCCGAGCAGCGCAAGCAGGCCGTCGAGCTCGCCGACTCGCTCGGCACCCGTTTCGGCGGGCTGTAAGCTAACAGCACCGTTCAGCCGTAGTTCAGCCGCGCCGTGGCAACCATCGGACAGTTAGCCCGTTGGTGTCATCATGCGTTTGCCGATCATTCTCGCCCTCATCGTCGTCATCACGCTGCCCAAGGATGTGCACGGGTTCGTCGATGACATGTCCGCGCAGGCCCGTATCGCCACGGCGTCGATCAGCCACTTCCTCGATCGCAACAAGGCAGGCGGCACCGTCAAGGTGGCGGAGGCGCGTGTGCTGAAAACCAAGCACGACACCGCCAAGAACACAGTCGGCAATATCCGGTAGTTCACTTCCGATGAGTTGAACCGAGGCGAGCGCCCCACACTCGGTGTCATCCCGGCTTGCGCTCGTCTGCGCCAAGTTATGGGTAATCGGTCCGGGTCGAACCGTCGTGGCTTTCCCCTCATCCGGCGCTACGCGCCACCTCCCGGCGAGGGCTACGCCCTCGTCCCGTGACCCGACGGGGAGAAGAATCCTGAGGCATCGGTGAGTCACCACTATTCCCACGGTGAGGGCCCATTGGCCCTCATCCGGACGGTGAGGGCCCATTGGCCCTCATCCGGACCCCGTCGGGGAGAGGGTGGATCGGCCGAAGGCGGAGACGGGTGGCGGCCACCGAGCGGAGTAGCGCGCAACACTTAACTCAGCGCGTATGAGCTTTCGCTGGGATGACGGTCGGTGGGTGGGGCAAACGTCGAGCACAACTAGTGCCCCGGCTTACGCCAGCGTGAAGTAATCTAGAACGCGAAATACCCCACCACCGGCACATGGTCGCTCGGCTTGTCCTTGCCGCGTTCGGCCGCATGCACCACTGCATCCTCCAGCCGATCCGCAGCCTGCGGCGACAGCAGCAGGTGGTCGATGCGAATGCCGTCCTTGCGCTCCCATCCGAATGTCCGGAAATCCCAGAACGTCAGGGACGGCTCGTCGGTGATGGCGCGAACCGCATCGGTTAGCCCGAGATTGAGCAAAGCCCGCCACCGCTCAGCGCTCTCGGGGCGGAACGCGGCGTCACCTACCCATTTGGCGGGCACGGTCGCGTCGACGTTGGCCGGGATGATGTTGAAGTCGCCGAGCAGGATGAAAGGCTCTTCCAGCGCCAGGCGGGATTCGACGAAAGTGTGCAGCCGATCCATCCAACTCAGCTTGTAGGTAAACTTGTCGGTGCCGACGGGATTGCCGTTCGGCAGGTAGATGCAGCACACCCGCACCACCCCGCCTTCGACCGAGAATACCCCCTCGATCAGCCGCGACTGCTCGTCGCCGTCGTCGCCGGGCAGGCCGCGCGTCACTTCGTCGAAGCGATGCTTGGAAAGGATGGCGACGCCGTTCCAGCTCTTTTGCCCGAACGTCTCGACATTGTAGCCCATCGCCTCGATCTCCATGCGAGGGAAGGCCTCGTCGACCGATTTGATCTCCTGGAGGCAGACGATGTCTGGCGATTCTTCTTCAAGCCATTTGAGAAGAGCGCCTTGCCGAGCCTTGACGCCGTTGATGTTCCAGGTCGCGATGCGCATGAGTAGGCTCCCGTTCGAGACGGGAGCCTAGAGCAATTCGCCGTTTCGTTGAAACGCCGAATTGCTCCGGTCCTATATGGTCGCACTTCCGAACCGGAAAAGTCTCAGAACTTTTCGTGGAAGCGCTCCGCCGGCTCAGAGCGCCGCGTAAACCGCGTCGCGGATGTCTTCACGGAACGGTCCGTTGCACCCTTCCGGCGCGACATTGGTGCACACCATGATCGACAGCCTGTTGCTGCGGTCGATGATCCAGTTGTGCCCCCAGGCGCCGCCCCAGTCGAGCGTGCCGACCGGGCATGGGCTCCGCGCCGCCTCCGGATCGTCGATGATGGCGCCGAGCACGGTGAAGCGTTTGCCGGCATCGCCTTCGCGGCGCGCCAGCGTGCCGATCTGGTTGGTGAACGCCTCCGCTACGGTCTCGGGCTTCAGGAAGCTGCCGCCATTATAGACCTCGAGCATCTTCATTGCGTCGTCGGCCGTACCGCACGAACCGCCGCCGCCCGACTGGGGGGCGTCGGCGCGGAAAATTCGCCCGGTATCCCACGGCGAGTTGTCCGGGCTGATGAGCACCGGCGGCACGATCGACGGCGTCGGCAGGTCGCCATTGTGGTAGTTCGCGGTCACCCTGCCGGGCTCGGTCGGAGTGAAGCCCCAATCGACCATGCCCAGCGGCCCCGCTGCATATTTCTTCACCGCGGCTTCGAGGCTCGAACCGTTGATGGCGGCGAGGACGCCGCCCACCACGTCGATGCTGGTGCCATAGGCCCAGCCGGTGCCCGGCGCGAACAGCAACGGCGCTTTGGCGAGCCGCCGCAGGTTTTCTTCGAGTGTGATGTAAGGGCCGGACATGCCGGGGGCGACGTCGGCCGGCGTCGTTTCGTAGGAGAGACCCGAGCTGTGCGCCAGCAACTGACGGATGGTGATCGGGCGGACTACCCCATCGGGGCTCGCCGGGGTGAAATAGGGCAGGTACTTGCTGACCGGATCGTCGAGCTCAAGCAGGCCCGCTTCCATCATCTTGAGCGCCGCGGTGGCGACGATCGGCTTGGTCACCGAAGCCAGCCGCCAGATGGCGTTGCGCTCGAGCTTACGGTTGGCTTCGCGATCGGCCAGGCCGGCGGTACGGGCGTAGATTTCCTTGCCGTCCTGGTTGACCAGGACGACACAACCGACAATGCGGCTCACCAGCGCGGCATCGATCGCCGCGTCGACTTTAGACTGCAAACTCATGAATCCTCCCCAGATTAGGAAGGACGCTAACGGTTCGGCCGGGAGATAGGCAAGCCGTCGAAAGGCTTAAGCGACCAGATCAGGCGACCGCGAAGCTGGTGCCGCAGCCGCAGCCGGCGACCGCGTTGGGGTTCTTGATCTGGAAACTCTGGCCGATCAGGTCATCGACATAGTCGATCTCGGCGCCGCCCATGAATTCGAGGCTGAGGGAATCGATCAGCACCGTGGCGCTGTCCTTGGCCAGCACCAGGTCGTCGTTGGCAGGCACTTCCTTGACCAGCTTGTACTCGTACTGGAAGCCGGAACAACCGCCACCCGCCACCACGATGCGCAGCACCGTGCCTTCACCCTGTTTGGCGAGGATGCGGCCGATCTTCTTGGCGGCGCGGTCTGTCAAAATGACATTGTTCGGTGCTAGAGCAGCTTCAGTCATCACGTACCTTTCGGCCGCCCGACATGGGGCAGCGCTGAAAACCAAATCTAATATCGTTAGACGACGATGAAAAGGGTCTTGGCCGGATAATGGGTGAACGCGCCGCCTATGCATCGGATCCGTCGCTGAGCCGTGGCCGGCTGTTTGCGCCGGGGGCGAGCCCGACGCGCTCGGAGTTCCAGCGGGATCGCGACCGGATCGTCCACTCCGCCGCGTTCCGGCGGCTGCAGCACAAGACCCAGGTTTTCCTGCATCACGAGGGCCAGCACTTTCGCACCCGGCTGACCCATACGCTGGAAGTCAGTCAGATGGCCCGTTCAATCGCGCGCGCGCTGGGCCTCGATGAGGACCTGGCCGAAGCGGTGGCGCTGGCGCACGACCTCGGCCACACGCCGTTCGGTCATGCCGGCGAGCGGGTGTTGCACGACAAGATGGCCGAGTGGGGCGGCTTCGACCACAATATGCAGGCGATCCGCGTCGTCACCCGGCTGGAGAACCGCTACGCCGAACACGATGGGCTGAACCTCAGCTGGGAAGCGCTCGAGGGCATCCTCAAGCATAATGGCCCGCTGACCGATCGGCAGGGCCGGCCGTTGCGCGCCGACAAGCCGCTGCCGCCAGGGCTCGGCGACATCCCGGCCAGCGCCGACCTGATGGCCTGGAGTTATGCCAGCCTCGAGGCGCAGGCCGCCGCCATCGCTGACGACATCGCCTACAATTCGCATGACATCGACGACGCCTTGCGTGCCGGACTGATCCGGTTGCCGGACCTTGTCGACGTGCCCTTGGTCGGACCACTGGTGCATGAGGTGCTGGAGCGCTGGCCGGAGACCGAGCGGCGGCGGCAGGCGCATGAGGTGCAGCGCCGGCTGATCACCCTGCAGATCGAGGATGTGATCGCCGAGAGCAGTCGCGCCATCGCCGAGGTAGCGCCACAGTCGGCCGACGATGTCCGCAACGCGGGACGCACGCTGATCCGGTTTTCGCGGCCGGTGCATGACGCCGAGCAGGGGCTGAAGCGCTTCCTGTTCGAGCGGGTCTATCGCAGCGAGCAGGTGATGGGGCCGGTGCGGCACAGCCAGACGGTGGTGAGCATGCTGTTCGACCACTATCTGGTCACCGGCGCCATGCCCGGGCGCTGGGGCGAGGCCGCCCGCCATGCCCCGGATCGTACCGCCCGCGCCCGCATCGTCGCCGACTTCATCGCCGGCATGACTGACCCCTATGCGCTGGAGCAGCATGCCCGCCTGTTTGACGGTGCGGGCCAGTTGCGGTAGGGGCAGCGCAGCCCGCCACAAGCACCGGGTCATTCCCGCGAAAGCGGGAACCTTCGTTTTCTAGTTTTACCGAGCCCCCGCAAACTGAGTTTCCCGCTTTCGCGGGAATGACCCTGTGGGTAAGCCGACCCCGCCAATCATGGCACCCAAGAGACCAACATGAACGTCTTCGCGTTGTTTGCCGCCCGTGTCGCCGACGCCCTAACCGGGCTCTATCCCTCGATCACCGAGGAAGCTCTGTCGCGCATCGTGGTCGAGCCGCCGCGAGATGCCGCGCATGGGGACCTGTCGACCAATGCCGCGATGGTGGTGGCAAAGCCGCTCGGCAAGAACCCACGCGAGGTGGCGACGGCGCTGGCCGAGCACTTCAAGGCCGATCAGGATGTGACCTCGGTGGAGGTCGCCGGCCCCGGTTTCATCAACTTCCGGCTCGCCACCCCGGTCTGGCTCGAGGTGCTGAAGTCGATCGCCGCGCAGGGCGGCGATTTCGGCAGATCCAATGTCGGCGGCGGTGAGCGGGTGAACGTCGAGTATGTCTCGGCCAACCCGACCGGGCCGATGCATGTCGGCCATACGCGTGGCGCCGTGTTCGGCGACGCGCTGGCATCGCTGATGGCCTATTCGGGCTATGAGGTGACGCGCGAGTACTACATCAACGACGCCGGCAGCCAGATCGATACGCTGGCGAAGTCTACCATGCTCCGCTACCGCGAGGCGCTGGGCGAGACGATCGAGATCCCGTCAGGCTTTTATCCCGGCGACTACCTGATCCCGGTGGGTGAGGCGCTGAAGGCCGAGTTTGGCGACGCCCTGCTGCACAAGCCCGAACCCGAGGCGCTGGCGATCGTGAGAGATCGGGTGCTGGCGGCGATGATGGACCTGATCCGGGCCGACCTGGCCCAGCTCAACATCCACCACGACGTGTTCTTTTCAGAACGCCAGTTGCACGGGCAGGGCGGCGATATCGACACCACGCTCGACTGGCTGCGCTCGGAAGACATGATCTACCAGGGCCGGCTCGAGCCGCCCAAGGGCAAGACGCCGGAGGACTGGGAAGATCGCGAGCAGACGCTGTTTCGCGCCACCAACTATGGCGATGATGTCGATCGGCCGCTGGTCAAGTCGAACGGCGCCTACACCTATTTCGCCGCCGATATCGCCTACCACCGCAACAAGTACCTGCGCGGCTTCAAGCACATGGTCAACGTGCTGGGCGCCGACCACTCGGGCTATGTGTCGCGGCTGAAGGCGGCGGTAAAGGCCGTGTCTCACGGCGCGGCCGATATCGACGTGCGCATCTGCCAGCTGGTGCGGCTGATGAAGAACGGCGAGCCGTTCAAGATGTCGAAGCGCTCGGGCGACCTGGTGCTGCTGTCGGACGTGGTCGAAGAGGTGGGCTCCGACGCCACCCGCTTCATGCTGCTCTACCGGCGCAATGATGCGGCGATGGACTTCGATTTCGCCGTGGTCAAGGAACAGACGCGGGACAACCCGGTGTTCTACGTGCAGTATGCGCACGCCCGGACCTATTCGGTGTTCCGCAAGGTCGCAGAGGAAATGCCCGAACTCGACGCTTCGGTCGAAGTGCTGGCCAAGGCAGACATTTCGCTGCTCTCATCAGAGGCTGATCTCGAGCTGATCAAGGCGCTGGCGCAGTGGCCGCGCATCGTTGCTTCGGCGGCAAGTGCCCATGAGCCGCACCGCGTGGCGTTTTACCTCTATGAACTTGCGGCAGCGTTTCACGGCTTCTGGGCGAAGGGTAACCAGGATGTTGCCTTACGCTTTGTTAACGCCAATGATCCAATGCTGACTTCGGCCCGACTCGCCCTTGTCGGTGCCGTGCGTCAGGTGCTCGTTAACGGCTTGACCCTGCTTGGTGTTAGTGCGCCGGAGGAGCTTTCATAATTCCGGCGCATTGGTTGCTAGAG